>CDZN01004154.1_pt1 | contig 137881 bp, 98 predicted proteins | sample 557701 | NCBI WGS metagenome assembly CDZN01 (sample SAMEA3182089, study PRJEB8094) | gut metagenome | biome: human; feature: gut; material: Stool; isolation source: human stools | place: Canada | collected 2013-02-04 | reverse complement strand
GACGCATCAGATGCGATGTTACATCCTCCACGCATGAACCGCCACAGAAGTATACGCTCATCAGAGAACGAATAATTTCGCTGTACTGGTATCCGATGATACTGCGGCATCTCTGACCAAGTGTCTGGTCGATAATAGGTGAAAGCATGGAGTCAAATTGCTCCATGATTGAAAAAATTCCTCCAAAAGGTGTGAGTTTTTCAGATTTTATTTGTACCTTTGCCATGTCTTGTTACGATTTACGCTTGTTTTGAATTGCAACACTAAGATAAGTGAAAAATCTGACATGGCAAAATCCTGAGCAACTTTTTGTTGCTCAGGAACTTATAAATAAAGTTAAATCAAAGTGTTGCGGAATTAAGGTTAAATATAAGACACAAATTATGTTGAAAAATTTTAAACCTATCAGCTTAATCTTGCTGGCAGGTGCCACTTGTTTCCCTGCAAGTATATTTGCAGAAACAATGCCCTCCAAGCAAAGCATGAACATTTCCCAGCAGAGTGGAAAAGTCACAGGTACTGTGGAAGATGATCTGGGCCCTGTTGCCGGAGCATCGGTCGTAGTGAAAGGAACAACCAATGGAAACATCACCGACATGGATGGTAATTTCACATTGGAAGGTGTAAAAAATGGAGATATTATCCAGATCTCTTTCATTGGTTACACTACTCAGGAAATCCCATATACAGGACAATCCACCCTTCAAATCAAATTAGCGGAAGACACCCAGAAACTGGAAGAAGTCGTAGTCGTAGGTTACGGCGTACAAAAGAAGGTAAACCTGACCGGTGCCGTAGGGATTGCAGACGGTGACGTTTTGGAAGACCGCCCGATCGGTAACATTGCACAAGGTTTGCAAGGTGTTGTACCGAACTTGAACATCGACTTTGCCAGTGGTGACCCGACGGCAAGCACAACATTTAACATTCGTGGTACAACGTCTCTGAACGGTGGTTCTGCCTTATTATTGGTTGACGGTGTGGAAACAGAAGATCTATCTTTATTGAACCCACAGGATATCGAAAGCGTATCCGTATTGAAAGATGCCGCTTCAGCTTCTATTTATGGAGCACGTGCTGCATTCGGTGTAGTGTTGATCACAACCAAAAAAGGAAAGAAAGAGCAGAAAGTCCAAGTAAACTACAACAATAACCTGTCTTGGTCAAAGGCTTCCCGTCTACCGGACGGCATTTCTTCCGACAAATGGATTGCGGCCATGAACGTAGCAGGAACCAATTCAAACAGCAAACTATGGTCTCAAGAATTAATCGACGCCGTTGACGCTTATATTGCCGGTACAGGTCCATCTTCTTTCCCGGCAACAGACAGTCAAATCACAGCAGTCGGCGAATGGGCCTATGCTGGTAACACTGACTGGTTCGAAGAAATGTACCAACCCTCATTCATGCAACAGCATAATGCCAGCATCAGTGGAGGTTCAGACAAAAGTACTTATTACGGTTCTATCGGTTACAAAGGACAAGACGGTCTTTTACGTCATGGGACAGACGAATACAGACGTATCAACATGACGTTTAACTATTCGACCCAAGTTACCAAATGGTTGGAATTGACTTTCCGTACAAAATATAACCGTAATACATCCAATACACCGGACGTTAAAGACTATATGGGTGAATCAGCACACTATGAAGTCTATCGTTCATTTCCTTGGGTTCCGATGTACACGGCCAATGGAGACTGGGCCGGTATTGGAGGTAGCGGATTCAACTACAACTATGTTGGCCGTATGGCTCTTGCCGGACGAGACAAAATGAACTCAGACGACATATGGTATACAGCTGCGTTCAATCTGACCCCGATCGCCGGATTATCCATAAAAGGTGACTATACCGGTAATAAATACTATGAAAACCAGACAAACAATGTCAAGACACTTTACCAAACCAATCCTGACGGAAGTCAGAGTTCAGTCGCCGGAAGTCCGAACAAATTAACAGAAGCCAGATACAACACGACTTATCAAGCACTCAACATATATGCCGATTATAAAAAATCGTTCAACGATGTACATAACCTCGGTATAATGGTCGGTTACAACCAGGAGAGTAAAAAAACAAATAACCTGTCCGTAACTACACAGAGTTTGTTCAACAACGACAAACCTATTATCGACCTTGCCAATACGCATAATCTGCCGAATTTTACTGGAACAATCTGGGCAGTACAAGGTGCGTTCTTCCGTTTGAACTACGACTATATGCAGCGTTACTTGCTTGAAGTAAACGGTCGCTATGACGGTTCGTCCAAATATGCAAGCGGTGACCGCTGGGGATTCTTTCCTTCCGTATCGGCAGGTTGGCGTATCTCCGAAGAACCGTTCTTCGAACCGGCACGTAATATTTTCGACAATTTGAAGTTAAGAGCTTCTTATGGTGGATTGGGAAACCAGGTAACTGACGGGAACTTCCAATATCTAAGTTACCTGAACAGTAAAACATTAAGCTATTTGATTAACGGGCAAATGGCAGGCGCTTTAACAGCTCCGACATTAGCAAGTTCGAATATCACCTGGGAAAAAGTTTATACGACTAATGTCGGTTTAGACTGGACCATGTTGAACGGACGTCTGACAGGATCGTTCGATTATTACATCCGAGACACGAAAGACATGGTAGTACGCCGTACATATCCAGCTGTATTAGGGACAACCGGAGGCAAAGAAAATTTGGCTGACATGCGTACAAAAGGTATGGAATTATCTTTCACTTGGAATGATGAGATCAAGAATGTTGCCGGAAGCCCGCTAAGTTACTCCGTCGGTATCGGTATTTCTGATAACACATCTGAAATCACTCGATATGACAATCCGACAAAAAGTTTGAATGAGACTTATTACGAAGGTATGAAGATCGGTGAAATCTGGGGATACGAAACGGAAGGCTTTATCCAAGATAAAACCGAAGCCGCAGAAATGGCAGATCGTCAGTCTTTCATCTCTACGACTTGGATTCCTGGAGATATTAAATATGCCGATCTGGACGGTAATGGTAAAATCAATCAAGGCAATAACCGTGTAGGTGATTCCGGAGACCGAAAAATCATCGGAAACAACACTCCACGTTACAACTTCAATATCAACCTCGGCGGATCATGGAAAGGTTTCGATCTTCGTCTGTTCTTCCAAGGAACCATGAAACGTGACATATGGTTAGACAGCCCTATTTTCTGGGGATACGACGGTATGTGGTCATCTTGCCTGAATGATTATCATGTCGACAATTCTTGGTCAGCAACCAATACGAACGCTTATTATCCTGTCCCCCTATTCGATAAGAGAAGTAAGCAGGTACAATCCAAATATATCCAGAACGGAGCCTTCATTCGTCTGAAAGATGTGACTCTGAGCTATACTATTCCGAAAACACTGACCAGCCGCATCGGCATACAGCAATTGAAAGTATATGTCAGCGGTCAGAACCTTTGGGAAGCAACCGGATTGTATAAATATCTGGATCCTGACGTAGTCGGAAGTCGCCGCACTTCAACTGCTGATAATAAAACAGTCGGAGATTTGGCAGCAGATGCCGGTGGACGTGTTTATCCGTTTACCCGTTCCTATTCATTCGGTATTAATGTAACATTTTAAAAGAAAACAAAGAACATGAAAAAGTCAATTATATCACTGTGTGGCTTGCTGTTCTTCGCAGCACAAAGTTGTGACGTACTGGATAAAGATCCTGTCGAATTCGTCAGTACGGAAGAAACTTTCGCAAACGCCACCGAAGAAACGCTGCAATCCTACTGCAACAATTTCTATCCCGACTTGCTTAGCGGACATGGAGCTTTCAATGGATACAGTTTCGGAATGCTGGAAGGAGATTTCCAATCAGACAATATTCTGCCGTGGAGTCCTAATACCGTAGCATTTAGTCAACATCCAATTTCCACAAAAGATGACCAGTGGAAATGGGAAATAATCCGTGCCTGCAATGCATACCTTGAATACTACGAACTTGCACCGGTCGCTGAAAGCATCAAGCAACATTATGCAGGAGAAGTTCTGTTCTTCAAATGCATGGATTACTTCAACAAGGTACGCCGTTTCGGGGATGTTCCTTGGTATGACCATATTTTGATCCCTGGTGATGAAGATTTGTATAAAGGACGCGACTCACGTACGGTAGTAATGGCTAATGTATTGAAGGATATCAACCAGGCGATCGCATGGTTGCCGACAAAAGCCACTACAGGTGTCAGTCGTGTCAGCAAAGACGCCGCTCTGGCTTTGAAAGCACGTATGTGTTTGTTCGAAGGGACTTTCCGCCGCTATCATAATATAGAAGGAGATGTAGAGTTTTTGCAGGCAGCTTACGACGCTGCAGGAGAATTGATGAAACCGGAATACGGTTATTCGCTTTTCCAAGGTTCAAAACCCAGCCAGGCTTATCACGAGCTGTTTATACAGGAAAATTACAATAGTAACCCGGAAATAATCCTTTCACGTGAATATGATCCGGCACTCGGAGGTGCAAACAATGTTTCCCGTATGATAGGTGTTGGTGAAACTCCTATCGGATTCAGTCGCGATGCTATAGAGGATTACCTTTGTGCAAAGACAGGAAAGCCCGTCACACTTTGTGGATGTGAAGGCCATACGAAACATACGACACTCGTTGCCGAACTGAACAACCGTGACCCGCGTTTGTTGCAGACCGTAGCATCGCCGGAAGCCGGAGAACACAGCTACCAATTGAACGGCAAACGCGCCGGTATCAGTTCACTGTTGCCAGGACTTTACAATTCATCTACCGGCTATGCAATAGCCAAATTCTTCAATCCGGCTGAATTCTCGACCGTACATCATCAAGGAACTCTTGATGCTCCTTTGTTCCGCTATGGTGAAATCCTATTGATACGTGCCGAGGCCGGTGCAGAATTGGGATTAGATCCGGAACTGGACAAAACAATCAATGCGCTGCGTGATCGCGTAGGATTCACCCATCATCTGACTGCCAATCCGGAACAGGACCCGAAATTAGTTAAGGAATACCCGACTATCAAGGGAACAAATGCCAATCTGATCCGTGAAATTCGCCGTGAACGACGTGTAGAATTAATGGCTGAAGGTTATCGCTATTCAGACCTAATGCGTTGGGCTTGCGGTTTGCGCCTGAACGAACCCAAATTAGGTATCATCCCAGATAAAGCAGCAGGCAACGAGGACCCGACAGCCTATACGGAAGAAGAGTATAAGACTCTCGAAACCCAATTAGGTTTTGTCAACGGAGCACTCGATATTTACACCAAGCGTGTAACAAATCCGGTTCCAAACTTCATCGAACCGAAAAACTATTTGTTCTCCATCCCGACTGACGAAATCGGTCTGAATCCGAATTTGAAGCAAAACACAGGTTGGAATTTATAATTCACAATCCATACATTTCCAGAAGGTCCGCTTTTCCCAACGGAAGGCGGACCTTCTTTGTAAAATACAGAGAACAGCTTCCTGACAGATGGGAAAAGCTAAGGAGTAAACAAAGAGCTGTAGCCTTTTTATTGTATCAAACTATATAGAACCGCAGAGATGCACTCACCGATTACGATTGCCTCCATTGAAAATAAGTCGGATACAATAATTATAGAGTGGCAATGGCCATACTTCTATCGTTAAGCTATAATGTTATAGAGCTTTTGACCTAAGTCGAATACCTTTTCGCCCTTAGTGAAAAAGGCTTTTGACAAGGGTCGAAAAGGTATTCGACTTAGGCCGATAATGGAAAGAGAGATAAGACAAGAGTTAATAGTCTGTATTTTAATTTATAAACAGTCCACTCATCCCTTTATTTTTTCACTTGCCAGTAAATATAATTACATCGGAAAAAGGCTGGAGATGGAGCATAGTCAACCCAAATCAGGGCAAGACAGGGTGAAAGCAAATTTTTAAGGGTGAAGCCAAATCGACAGTTTGAAAAAGAGTATAAACGACCACGTCAATAGTCTTTCTCATTCGCCAGATTCCACATATTCAGAAAAGAGGCTTTCGTTATGTCGACAATCTTATTCCAGTTGATCTTTTCCACATGGTCGCTTGGCAAATGATAGTCAGGATGACCGTCCGTATGATACCAGATGACCGGTATATCCAGGAGGGCGAATGAAGCATTATCGCTCCCTCCTACCGGCTTATCCCACGGACGATAATCAGGAGCCAGATTCAAGCCATATTTCTTGATATCGCTTTTTAACCAGTCGCCAAACGCAGGATGCGCTTCCGTATAGAAATAAACAACATGCGTCGGCTTAGACTCGTCATTATTACGGCCAATCATGTCATAATTCAGATACCCTTTCACCTTATCCATCTCCGGGAATGTCTGCACAAAATATTTGGAGCCTAACAAGCCTTTCTCTTCACCATCCCAGAATGCGAAAATAACGGTTCGCTCCGGTTGGACACCTGTCGCTAAAAACGCCTTGGCAACCTGCAGGACAGCTGAAACCCCCGAAGCATTGTCGTCAGCCCCGTTATAGATCTGGTCGCCGTCCAGCATCGGGTCAAAACCGAGATGATCGTAATGGGCGCCGATAATCACATATTCGTTCGGGTTCTTACCCTCGATCTTACCCAGGATGTTGTTCATCGAGAGCTTCTGGTGGACACCTTGTTTCAACTTCGCGATCGAATCCGGATGAACCTGGAAGCGGTCTCTCTTTTGCCGTTCCTTATTATAGGCCTCGAAAGGTTGATAATAAGATTCGAACAGAGGCTCGATCCCCATCGTTTTCAAATTAGATACAATATATTCACCGGCAATACGTCCACCACGGAAACCAGCTTCACGTCCTTCCAAAGCATCGCTTGCCAGAAAACCGATATAGGCCTCGGCATTTGCCTTGTTAATGACATCCAGCCCTTTTTTTTCAGGCGACTCGGCCCATAACGTCGCACTTAGCGCAATAGAGGCTAAGAATAATCCCGTTTTTCTCATTTCGATATTGTGTTTTACAGATTATAGTTTTCCACATCACGCAAATATAAGAATATTTAGATCAACCCAAGATAACCTCATCCAAATAAATTATCAAAATGACACCTCTATCCCATCTAATTTGAATTAATAGGGCATATTTTGAAAATTACCCGCAAGGGTAATATTTTTTAACATTCCATTTGATAGCAAATACCCTGATTGGATTATCAAAATGACAATCAGTAAAAATAAGCCTAAAAAAGATTTTTTCTGTGTGGCCGGACGGGATAGGAATAGGACAGACTTCATTAAAATAAAAAAGGCCAAACTCCGCTATCTTATAAGCGTCGAATGCCTCCTCGTTTATCTCTCACCAGTCTTTCAAAAGACTACGGTGGAGAGACTACATCTAAAATTATTTACTGTTTAATACTCAATTTTTAGAGCTTTCGCTCATTTGGCTCATCAATCTGCGGATCTCAGCATTTACTCGCTGACACATCGAACCATTTCCTACTGACTGATAACGATCAGCCTGATAACGCAACATCGCTAAAGTACGCATACTTTTTTCGTTTTCTCTCATCATCATAATTTTACTCATTTAAATTCTCCACGCTTGGAGAACGATTAATAATAACTAAACCTAAACTTTCTTTTTCTTTTTGTTTACAGTGCAAAGATAAACATTTTATTTGGATTTATGCTGTAAAACATATTTAATATTTATCATTTAACCATATTTAGGTTTTGATTAAACACTTTTCATCTCGATTTACCTAAACGACAGTAGTCAATTCACCTGTAGTCGAATCGATTACAAATCCTCGAACCGTTATATCTTTCGGAATCAACGGATGTTTTTGCACTTGAGCTACTGTTTCACGAACAGAACCTTCCGGAGTGTCGAATCCGCGCAACCACGATTTGAAATCAATGCCGCAGTAACGCATCATATCGATATGTTCCGAAGGGATGCCGCGCTTCTTCATTACCTCAATCATCTGCTCGCTATCCATATGCTTGGCACCGCAATCGGTATGACCGATAATCATGACTTCGTTCACCCCTAATTCATAAATGGCAACCAGCAGACTCCGGATCACACTTCCGAAAGGATGGGAAATAATCGCCCCCGCATTCTTGATGATCTTGACATCGCCGTTCTTTATGCCCAAAGCTGCCGGCAGTAGCTCCGTAAGGCGTGTGTCCATACAAGACACAATCGCTATTTTCTTATCAGGATATTTATTGGTGATAAACCGCTCATATCCTTTATTCTTTACAAATTCACGATTAAATTTCAATAACTCGTCTATCATAACTATCCTATATATATGTAACAGTTCAAAATCAAATAATGTTGAAATGTTTCAACGCATTGTATACACCATTCTCGTCGACAGAGGTCGTCACATAACTGGCCGCACTCATCACATCTTCGGCCGCATTTCCCATAGCAACCCCGATCCCGACATGGCTAAGCATCTGGATATCATTGCCACCATCGCCAAAGGCCATACATTCGTCCAGACCGATATGGTAATGTTCCAGCATCTTGTCAATCCCTACCCGTTTACTACTTCCAAGCGGTACGATATCTGTAAAAAGAGGGTTCCATCGTGTGGATTCACAATGAGACAGGACCTTCATAATACGTTTTTCCTGCTCTGCCGTAAAAAAGGCGATCAGCTGGTAGACCGTCTTTCCATAAATATCCTCGATCGGACGGATTGGGGGAGCCGGGAAGTTCAACAGATGAAACACATCGTTGACCGCTTTATCCGTATAGTTCATAAAAATCTCGTCTTCCTGTACGAAGGCACAAGGGAACTCGCCTTCCTTTTCCTGGTAACGTACCAAGGCTTCGATATCCTTATCGGGAATACTGTGCTTATAAATCACATCGTCCTTTCCGGCAAACACATAGCCACCATTCAAAGTCACATATCCATCGAACTCAAGATCGCCCAGATTGTTAATCGAACGGCGATGACGGCCGGTTGCTATAAATACTTTTATCCCCTTCTTCTTCAACAACTCGATCGCATGAAGGGTGGATTTCGGGACTACATGTGTTTTAAAGCTGACCAATGTCCCATCGATATCAAAAAATACTGCTTTAATCATAACCTAAACTCATTACCTTTTAAATCTCAACAAAGGTAAGAATAATTACGGATTTCCAAAGGTCATATAAAATTACTATATTTGAACGCTGAAACATTTTATTTGCAGACATGAAAACACATCTCTACTTATTGACAATACTATTCATATTCTCCCCATCCGTCTTTGCACAAGAGATTGAGAAAGAAACCGTTCCCGGACAAGAACTGACTTTAGTCGAACGACTCACAGGAGGGAAAAAGGTGATCGAAAGCGCAGAAATGAATTTCCAGCTTTTTACTTCGGCAAACGCCAATTTCACTGGTTCCAATTTCGACGGCATGAACTTCAAGCTGAATCGTGTCCGGCTGGAAATAAAAGGGGATGTATGGAAAAACCTTTCCTATCATTACCGGCAGTCGTTCAATAAATATTCGGACCCTTATTCGCTGGACAACCTTTCGTCCTCGCTCGAATTGGCTTATGTCAACCTGAAAGTACATGACAAATTCGGCTTTACGATCGGTAAGCAGTTTGTCAATTTCGGAGGATACGAATATTTTGTCAATTCGATAAAAGTCCGTGAATTCAGTGAGTTCAATAACCTACTGACCTGCTATCAGGCTGGTATTTCAGGCAACTGGCAGATCAATCCTGACCACGAACTTTGCTTCCAGATCGTAAACAACCGGAGCGGACAGGACAACGAGATCTACCCGACCGGATTGCCTGACAACACACGGGAAGCAAAAGTTCCTTTCATGTATACGGTAAACTGGAACAGTTACTATTTCGACCGCGTCCTGCAACTCCGTTATGCCACTTCCGTAGGACAACAGACACAGAAACGTTACTCTTATTACTTCACCTGTGGCAACACGATCGAGAAAGGTCCTCTGCTGACTTATCTGGACATCATGTACACCCGGCAGGGATTGGACCAACACGGCGTTATCAGCCGTCTGCCAGAGACAGCCCAGACAGCTTGCAATACCGAGTATCTATCGGTCATCGCCGATGTGGACTACCGGATTCACCCGCGTTGGAACCTCTATGTGAAAGGTGCTTATGAAACCGGAAGAGTGTACAAGGCGAACGGGCCGTTTGCCAAAGGCATGTACCGCCGTTCCTGGAATGCACAGAGCAGCCTCGAATTTTTCCCGATCAAGAACAGTGATCTTTTTATCTTCCTCCTTTACACATATCGCGGCGTGAAACTCGAAAAAGCAGCCTTGGATATGGGAGCAGTCGATCCCGACACGCATCGTATTTCGTTAGGACTGGTCTATTCGATTCCGGTATTTTAAACCTTCTCTTTCAAGTCTCTGTTTTTTATATATCTTTGTAAAAACATAAATAAATAGAGACTATGGAATACAGGCAATTAGGAGGTTCGGGACTTTTCGTGCCCGCACTTTGTTTAGGGACAGCTACTTTCGGTGGCACAAATGGTTTTGAAGGTTGGGGACACACGGAAGTGGCAGAAGCTACCCGAATGGTCAACCTATGCCTGGATGCGGGCGTGAATCTGTTCGACACGGCAGATGTCTATTCCGGAGGACTTTCCGAAGAGATATTGGGTAAGGCGATCCGCGGACTGCGCGATAAATTATTGATCTCGACAAAAGCGACTTTCAACCTAAACCCTGCCACCCGTAACGCAATGGGCTCTTCCCGCTTCCATCTGATAGAGGCTTGCGAGGCCAGCCTGAAACGGCTGAACACCGATCATATCGACATTTACCACATGCATGGTTTCGATGCCAACACACCGGTGGAAGAGACGCTTCGTGCCCTTGACGATCTGATCACTGCCGGAAAGATCCGTTATATCGCTTGCTCCAACTTCTCCGGCTGGCATTTGATGAAGTCGCTTTCTGTTTCCGAACGTCACGGATGGAGCCGTTACGTAGCTCAGCAGGTTTATTATTCACTTCTGAACCGTGAGTTCGAATGGGAGCTGATGCCGCTCGGCATCGACCAAAAAGTAGGGACAATCATCTGGAGCCCATTGTCAGCCGGTCGCCTGGGTGGCAAATATCGCCGTAATAACCCGATTCCGTCCGACGGTCGTGTAGCCCGCGGCGGAAGTCCGATTCCCGACGAAGCGACATCCTATGAACGGTTATACGATATCGTGGAAGTGCTGGATGAAATTGCCGAAGAGACCGGCCGTACGGTTGCACAATGTGCTTTGAACTGGCTGCTGCAACGTCCGACTGTTTCCAGCCTGATCATCGGTGCCCGCACGGAGGAACAGTTAAAACAAAACCTGGAGGCAGTCGGCTGGAATCTGACACCGGAACAGGTGAAACGGCTGGATGCAGCCAGCCGCGTTACTCCGGTTTACCCTTATTGGCATCAGGCACAATTCCCGGAAATGAAATCACAATTACTTTTCCCTTAAAAGAAAAGCAACCAAAAACAAGGCTAACCGGCCGACGGTTTCGGACAACAGTTCCGCTTTACGCCCGGCCAGTTAAGCCTTCTTTGAAAACTCCACTTTTCTTTAGAGCCAATACAATCTGCTTCGGATCATTCAAACAAAGCCGATCCGACCCGATTATACCAGGATGATATTACAATAAATAGACATCATTAATATCCAGCTTGAATTGCAGGCCAAGAAATTCCGCCGCTTTCCTACAAAGTAGCATCCGTCCGGTAAAAATCTCGAAATAGTCCATCACAGCACAGATTTCGGTATTGATCTTCAAATCGAGAGTGATCGTTTTCGAATCCGGCTCCAATATAACATCCGATTTTTCGGCTGCATAATTTACCCGGTCATGGATATCGAAATTAATCGTGGAACGGTTACGGACACGGCTGCGACGCACATCCGTCTTATCTGCGATTATCAAAGCAGCCGCAACGGCATTTACGGCAGCGGCCGTCTGTTCATCATGATTCCCGATAGCGGTAATGACGGTCGCCACATCTTCGGGCGGCATCCCCATCTTATCCAGAATACGGAAAGCCATCATAGCTCCGCTTTGAGCGTGGTCGATGCGATTCACCACATTGCCTATATCGTGCATGAAACCGGCGATACGAGCCAATTCCACCTCATGCGCATCATATCCTAACTTTTCCAATAAATCTCCTGCTACTTTCGCAACCTTCGTGCAATGGGCAAAGCTATGCTCCGTGTAGCCGATTGCTTTCAACGACTCGTCCGCTTGTTTGATATAAGTCCGGATCTCTTCGGAATTGCGGACATCTTCATATGTTACATTCATATTTTTATCTTTACTATATACGTTAATTAAACACAGAAATATTCCATTTTGTTCTGCCGAAGAACCAGAAGGACATGAATTTCATATTACAAAAGCCTTTTACCGGTCTTTATTGGAATAATAAAAAAGCGGAATCTCATGGTGAGACTCCGCTTTCTATTTTATTCGGGTGAAAAAAGGATTTCCACCCTTAGATGATCATAATCAAATTATTCTTCTACGCTCCAGTTTTCAGCAGCCATACGTTTGTAGCTACGCAGACGCCACTTAGCGTTTTCTTCTGCGGCAGCAAACAATTCGGCAGCTTCAGCCGGATACTGTTTTGCAACAGATGCGAAACGAACTTCACCTTTCAGGAAGTCCTGGAACTTACTCCAATCCGGTTCTTTGGAATCCAATGTGAACGGGTTCTTGCCTTCAGCTTCCAGAGCAGGATTGTAGCGCCACAAGTGCCAGTAACCACATGCAACAGCTTCTTTTTCTTCAGCCTGAGATTTACCCATACCCTTCTTCAAACCGTGGTTGATACAAGGAGCATAAGCGATAATCAAAGAAGGACCGTCATAAGCTTCAGCTTCGCGGATAGCCTTCAAGGTCTGAGCCTGATCAGCACCCATAGCGATCTGAGCAACATAAACATAACCGTAAGTTGTAGCCATCAGACCCAAGTCTTTCTTGCGAACTCTCTTACCGGCTGCGGCAAACTTGGCGATTGCGCCGACCGGAGTAGCCTTTGAAGACTGACCGCCTGTATTTGAATACACTTCAGTATCCAGAACCAGGATATTCACATTCTTGCCGGAAGCGATCACGTGATCCAGACCACCATAACCGATATCGTAAGAAGCACCGTCACCGCCGATAATCCACTGTGAACGTTTTACCAGGAAGTGGCTCAATTCGGCAATAGTAGCGCAATTCGGACATTTATCCTTGGCAGCTTCAACCATCGGAGTGATCTGTGCAGCCAGTTCTTTCGTCTTATCGGCATCGTTCTGATTTTCGATCCATGCAGTGAACACTTCTTTGTATTCAGCCGGACATTCTTCAGAAGCGACAGCAGCTTCCATAGCCGCCTGGATACGTGCACGCATCTTTTCGTTAGCCAGTTCCATACCCAGACCGAATTCACAGAAGTCTTCGAACAAAGAGTTAGCCCATGCAGGACCTTCGCCCTTTTCGTTCGTCGTATACGGAGTAGAAGGAACAGAACCTGAATAGATGGAAGAACATCCCGTAGCGTTAGCGACCATTTCACGATCACCGAACAACTGGGAAATCAGTTTTACGTACGGAGTTTCACCACAACCGGAGCAAGCGCCGGAGAACTCGAACAACGGAGTTGCGAACTGAGAATTCTTCACATTAGACTTGATGTCTACCAAACTCTGCTTAGAGCTTACGTTAGCCACACAGTACGTCCAGTTGTCAGCTTCAGCCAACTGACCTTCCAGCGGAGCCATAGACAACGCCTTGTTGCCCTTGAATCCCGGACAGATATCGGCACAGTTACCGCAACCCAGACAGTCGAGAACATCAACCTGCATACGGAACTTCATACCCTTCATTGTAGCCGGAGCTTTCACATCCAACATCGGGAAGTTTGCACCCTTCTGTTCTTCGTCATTCAGAACGAACGGACGGATAGAAGCGTGAGGACAAACATAAGCACACTGGTTACACTGGATACAGTTTGCTTCATTCCAAACCGGAACAAATGCAGCAACACCACGTTTTTCATATTTTGCAGTGCCCTGATGCCATGTACCGTCTTCGATACCCTTGAAAGCAGAAACCTTCAACAGATCGCCATCCTGTGCATTGATAGGACGAACTACTTCGTTGATGAATGCAGGATCGTTGTTTACAACCTCTTCATCATCCGGCAGGTTAGCCCATGCAGGATCAACAGTCAACTGGTTGTATTCGCCACCACGGTCAACAGCTGCATAGTTTTTGTTTACAACATCTTCACCCTTCTTGCCATAAGACTTCACGATGAATTTCTTCATCTGTTCGATAGCCAGATCAACAGGAATTACGCCTGTGATACGGAAGAATGCAGACTGCAAGATTGTATTGGTACGGTTACCCAAACCAATTTCCAATGCGATCTGTGTAGCATTGATATAATAAACTGTAATATTTTTCTGAGCAAAATAACGTTTTACGCGGTTAGGCAAATGTTTTGCCAGCTCTTCACCATTCCATACAGTGTTCAGCAAGAATGTACCGTTCTCACGCAAACCGCGAGTCACATCGTACATACGCAGGTAAGCCTGAACGTGGCAAGCTACGAAATTCGGTGTGTTTACCAAATAGGTAGAACGGATCGGATGATCACCGAAACGCAGGTGAGAACAAGTGAAACCACCCGATTTCTTAGAGTCGTAAGAAAAATAAGCCTGGCAATATTTATTTGTATTGTCACCGATGATCTTAACAGAGTTCTTGTTGGCACCGACAGTACCGTCTGCACCCAAACCGTAGAACTTAGCTTCGAACATACCTTCGCCACCCAATGCGATCTCTTCTTTCTGAGGCAGGGAGGTGAATGTTACGTCATCTACGATACCGATCGTGAACTGGTTCTTCGGCATCGGCAGTGCCAGGTTTTCATATACGGAAAGGATCTGGGCAGGAGTCGTATCCTTAGAACCCAAACCATAACGGCCGCCTACGATAACCGGAGCATCTTCCTGGCCATAGAAACAGTCTTTTACATCCAGATACAGAGGTTCGCCTACTGCACCCGGTTCTTTTGTACGGTCCAAAACAGCAATACGCTTAGCAGTCTTAGGAACAGCTGCCAGGAAGTGTTTAGCTGAGAACGGACGATACAAGTGAACGGAAACCAAACCTACTTTTTCACCCTTAGCTGTCAGGTAGTCGATAGCTTCGCGTGCAGCTTCCGTAACAGAACCCATCGCAATGATTACGCGTTCTGCATCTTCAGCTCCGTAGTAATCGAACAAACCGTATTTACGGCCTGTGATCTTGGAGATTTCGTTCATATATTCTTCTACGATAGCAGGAACTGCATCATAGTAAGAGTTGCTTGATTCTCTGTGCTGGAAGAAGTGGTCAGGGTTTTCAGCCATACCGCGTGCAACCGGAGTTTTCGGGTTCAAGGCACGTGCGCGGAATTCAGCCAGAGCCTTCTGGTCGATCAGCGGAGCCAGATCTTCATTTTCCAATGCTTCAATCTTCTGGATTTCGTGAGATGTACGGAAACCGTCGAAGAAGTTCATAAACGGAACGCGGGATTTGATTGTAGCCAAGTGTGCAACACCTGCCAAATCCATCACTTCCTGTACGGAACCTTCGGCCAACATGGCGAAACCTGTCTGACGGGCAGACATTACGTCCTGATGGTCACCGAAGATACACAGTGCATGAGAAGCCAATGTACGAGCAGATACATGGAATACGCAAGGCAGCAATTCACCTGCGATCTTGTACATGTTCGGGATCATCAGCAACAAACCCTGAGAAGCCGTATAAGTCGTAGTCAGTGCACCAGCCTGCAACGAACCGTGAACTGCACCGGCAGCACCACCTTCAGATTGCATTTCCTGCACCATTACAGTTTCGCCGAAAATATTCTTACGTCCGGCAGCAGCCCATTCATCTACATATTCTGCCATTGTAGATGACGGAGTGATGGGGTAAATCGCAGCAACTTCACTGAACATATAGGAGATATGTGCAGCAGCCTGGTTACCATCACAGGTTAAAAATTTCTTCTGTTTTGTCATAGACTCTTACTATTAGTATTTAAAAAAATTTCAATATAAAAAGCCGAAAAGCCAAAGCGGGATCATGTTGCCCTCTCCTACTTCGACCTTATCGATTGCATAATACAGATCAGGATTATTCTTCACTTTCATACTTTCTTCAATCCTGAAATTATACATTCCATTGACCAAGAAATGTGCGTTCTTTCCGCCCTCGTTCAATCTATTGTCCTTCAGAAGCTGGTTATAAAAGAACGATTCGCGGACAGACTGCATATTCACTTCCATCGGCCGGATGGGATACATCAGATTGGAATTGTACATATACACTTTAGACGGCTTCTTGGGGAACGACTCTCCTACCGGATAAAGCATATTCATCAAACGGGCATCGGCCAAATATTTGATATAGTTCATCACGGTTGCCCGCGAAGTCTCGATATCCTTGCTCAACTGGCTTACATTGGGCGTACAAGGAGCGCTTGTCGCCAACAGATAAAGCAGCTTACGCAGTTTCGGCAGATAGCTTTGTTCGATTTGTTTTATGTATAACACATCTACCTCAAGCATCATATTCATGGTCTTTAGCAAATTCTCCGAGAAATTGCGTTTCTCCAGGAAGAACGGATAGAAACCATGATGCAGATAGTCCTGGAAATATGCCATCGGTTTTCCCACCGAGCAGATGCCTTTCGCAATCTCCTGATGGCCCACCAATATTTCTTCAAATGTATAAGCCGGAAAACTGTTCCCGGACATCAGATTAAAAAATTCCCGGAATGAAAAACCTCGTAGGTTATACGAAACCACCTTGCCCGACAGGTCGGGATTTTCCTCTTTCAACCGCATGACGGAAGAACCGGAAAAAATGATCTTCAAGTCAGTGAAGTTATCGTAACAATAACGGAGTTCTTTCGACCATCCCGAATATTTGAACACTTGGTCGATCAGCAGCACTTTTCCCCCTTTTGCCCTGAACTCAGAAGCAAAATCGACCAACGTACGTTCCGTAAAATAAAAATGATTCAGATTTATGTAAAGACACTCCTTATTATCCGCGCCAAAATGCTCACGGGCATAATCCAGCAGAAAAGTCGTCTTTCCCACTCCGCGAGAACCCTTAATGCCGATCAGCCGGTCATTCCAGTCGATCTCATCCATCAGTCCTCTACGAACCGGCGAATACAAGTGTTCTACCAGGTATTTATGTGTTTTAAAGAATGAATCCACCTTCTATTCAATTGACAATTAACAATGGACAATTGACAATTTGCGGTCGCTTATCCATTTGTTTAGCGGGGCAAATATAGATAATCTTTCTCAAATTGCAATACAGAGTTTGCAATTTTCACCACAAAACACAAATTGTCAATTGTCAATTATCAATTATTCAATCACCGTCACCCAATTATACACATCCGGCTCATCCCCATACTGGATAGCACGCAGTTTATTGTATAGTTTTTCGCAAACAGGACCCGGCTTGCCGTCTTTCGCGATCACATAAGACTTATTGATGTCCAAGTCGTCGATCTGTGAAATCGGAGCGATAACCGCGGCTGTTCCGCATTCGGCTGCTTCATCGAACGTAGCGATTTCTTCTACCAGAACCGGACGGCGTTCCACTGTCAGGCCCATATCGGTTGCCAACTGCTGCAAACTTTTGTTCGTGATGGAAGGCAGGATAGAGTGAGACTGCGGAGTGATGTAGCTGTTGCCACGGATTCCGAAGAAGTTGGCCGGACCGCATTCGTCCAGATATTTCTTTTCTTTCGGGTCCAGATACAATACAGCGGCGTAGCCCAGCTCATGAGCCTTTTCGCCTGCAACGAGGCTGGCGGCATAGTTACCGCCGACTTTGATCGTACCGGTTCCCTGAGGGGCAGCACGGTCGTAATCGCGCATGATACATACTTTGGAGGGTTTGAAACCACCCTTGAAATACGGTCCCACCGGCGTCACAAACACCATGAACATATATTCGGGAGCCGGCTTCACACCCACCTGGGCGCCCAAACCGATCATCAACGGACGGATATATAAAGCAGCCCCGCTTTCATAAGGGGGAACAAAACGTTCGTTCAGTTTTACGACCTTACGGATAGCCTCCTCAAACTTCTCAACGGGCAACTCGGCCATTTTGATACCGCGGCTGGAAGATTGCATGCGTTTGCCGTTCTCATCCATACGGAACACACGGATCTTGCCGTCTTTCCCTTTGAACGCCTTCAATCCTTCAAACGACTCCTGTCCATAATGCAAACATGTGGCAGCCATATGAATATTGATGATCTCGGAAGAACTTACTTCGAGTTCGCCCCATTTACCATCCCGATAGTAACACCGTACATTATAGTCTGTCTTCATATAACCGAATGACAGATCAGACCAATTAATATTTTCCATATCTTATCGTAATTAGATTATTGACAGGCAAAGGTATTAATAAAAAATGAAAAACGGCAACCGTTACTCATTTAATCCTCACAGGAAAATAATCCCGCTAATTGTCGCAATGCGTACAGAGAAATTCGGCTACACTCTTATTGTACACCTTGCTTCAAACCCCATTGGTCCAAATCGAAACTACTACTGCATCTAATTCGATTTTATACCCCATTTAATTCAAATTACACGCAAGGGTAATATTTTTTAACAGACATAAGATTCCTACACCTCACTATCAATCAAGATTTTAACCCAAAATCGTATTTTAAAGGGAGATATTGTCTATTTTAACACTCATTTACCCCTTCAAAAACGGCAAAAATAACAGGAACGATAGATGCAAATTGCAGATTATATCGTATCTTTGTGAAGAAGCAACAAAAAGACATGATGGAAACACTTTATCCGATAGGCATACAGAATTTCGAAAAGATACGCAAAGAGGGATATCTTTACATAGATAAGACGGCATTGGTTTACCGATTGGCGAAGACGGGAAGCTATTACTTCCTAAGCCGTCCACGGCGTTTTGGCAAGTCATTGCTAATTTCAACTTTAGAAGCCTATTTTCAAGGTAAAAAAGAGCTGTTCGAGGGGTTGGCGATGGAACGGTTGGAAAAAGATTGGGTGAAATACCCGATCTTGCATCTGGACCTGAACATCTCGCAATATAGCTCACAAAAGGACTTGGAGGATATATTGAACCGCAACTTAGTCGCCTGGGAAAACCTGTACGGGGCAGATCCGGCCGAACGGAGCCTCGCCTTGCGTTTCGCAGGCATCATCCAGCGGGCCTGCGAAAAGACAGGGCAGCGCGTGGTCATCCTGGTAGACGAGTATGACAAACCTTTGCTACAGAACCTGCACGACGAAGCGATGCAAACGGAACTGAGAAATATGCTGAAGCCTTTCTACGGCGTTCTGAAGACGATGGACGGTTGTATCAAATTCGCACTGCTGACAGGCGTGACGAAGTTCGGGAAGGTGAGCGTGTTCAGCGATCTGAACAACCTGATGGACATTTCGATGGACGACCGGTATGTCGAGATATGTGGCATTACGGAGGAAGAGATCCATACTTATCTCGAAAAAGAACTACAAGGGTTGGCGTCCCGGCAAAAGGTCAGCTATGAGGAGATGTGCCTTGAATTGAAAAAACGGTATGATGGCTATCATTTCGTTGAAAATTCAATCGGTATGTATAATCCGTTCAGCCTGTTGAACACATTTGCCAAGAAAAAGCTCAGCGACTATTGGTTCGAAACAGGCACACCCTCCTATTTAGTCGAACTGCTCAAAAGGACGGATTACAATCTATATGATATGGCGCATACACAAACAAATGCGGATGTGCTGAACAGCATCGATATCGTCTCGCGTAATCCCATTCCGGTCATTTACCAAAGCGGCTATCTGACGATTAAAGAGTATGATCCGGAGTTCCAAATCTATACATTGGGTTTTCCCAACCAAGAGATAGAGGAAGGATTCGTCCGGTATCTACTTCCCTACTACTCCTCCATAACCGCCGTTGACTCCACTTTCGAGATACAAAAGTTCATCAAAGAAATCCGGATGGGTGATGCGGAGGCTTTCTTCACCCGCCTGCAAAGTTTCTTTGCTGACACTCCCTACGAATTGATTCGCAATCTGGAAGTACACTACCAGAACGTCTTGTTCATCGTCTTCAAACTGGTTGGGTTCTATGTAAAAACAGAATACCATACTTCGCGCGGACGCATCGACCTGGTGCTGCAAACCGACCGATATATCTATATTATGGAGTTCAAATTGAATGGTACGGCAGAAGAGGCTTTGCAACAGATCGAAGACAAGCAGTACGCTTTACCTTTCGCATCCGATACAAGAACGCTGTTCAGGATAGGCGTCAATTTCAGCAACGAAACACGGAATATCGGCACGTGGAAAATTCAAACAACATAAACAATCAACATATTGGGCAGACAAACATAACTGTTTTTTATGTACATTTGTCCACCCAAATAAATAAATAACATGAAAGTAATCGATCTGATCAACAGCAGCAAGAGTACTGCTTTCTCATTTGAAATACTTCCTCCGTTGAAAGGAAACAGCATACAGAAAGTATATAATGTCATAGACAAACTGATCGAGTTCGATCCTAAATACATTAATATAACATCCCATCACAGCGAATATATCTACAAGACTTTGCCGGATGGTAGCTTTCAGAAAGTCAACATCCGCAAACGTCCCGGATCGGTCGCCATCGCTTCGGCTATCCAGAATAAATATGGCATAACGGCTGTTCCTCATATTATATGCAAGGGATTTACAAAAGATGAAACGGAATATGCACTGATCGACCTGAACTTTTTAGGTGTTTATGACCTGTTGTTGCTCCGTGGAGATGTAAAAACACTGGAAGCCGGACAAAAAACGGACATATACCACGAACATGCAACCGACCTCCAGCAGCAGGTGAACGACTTCAACAAAGGGATCGCCATCGACGGATCTGCTTTCGAAGCCAATGAAACCCCGTTCTCTTACGGAATGGCTTGCTATCCGGAAAAGCATGAAGAAGCCCCCAATATGGAATCGGATATTTTCTATCTGAAAGAGAAAGTAAAGAACGGGGCGGACTACTTGGTGACACAGATGTTTTTCGACAATGAAAAATATTACGCATTCGTAGACCGATGCCGGGCGGAAGGCATTACGGTCCCCATCATTCCGGGTATCAAGCCGATCGTATTCAAGAACCAGCTCACCGTGCTGCCTAAGATATTCCGTTCGGATATTCCCGAACCGTTTGCAACGGAACTTCGTAAATGCAAAACGGACGATGAAGCGAAAGCCGTCGGTGTCGAATGGTGTATCCAGCAATGCAAAGACTTGATTGCACACGGCGTTCCGAGCTTGCATTTCTATACGATGATGGCATCGGATAGCGTCTATAAGGTGGCAAAAGAGGTGTATTGAAAGCACGAAAACATCGTTTCATGAGCACGAAACTATATTTCCATGCCTATGAAACGATGTTTTCATGCCGAAGGAACTACAGTTTCAAGCAATCGTAATCTCCCCGATCAGCGAACAATTCAGATGCTCCTTTACTTCATCCGGCGCCATGCCATGCCCGAACAGGAACATCAACTTGGCAACAGCACATTCGGTCGTGCTGTCGTAACCGCTCACCACACCGGCCTGCAACAGTTTTCGCCCGGTTTCATAGCGGTGCATTTCCACACTTCCGGCAAGACATTGGGTAACATTGACAATGACAATCCCCCGTTCGACCGCCTCCTTCAACATCTCCAGCAACCAGTCATATCCGGGCGCATTCCCGCTACCGAATGTTTCCATCACGACGCCTTTCAGACCGGGGATATTCAAAATGCTTTCCACAACCTGCGGAGAAATTCCGGGAAATATTTTCAAGATAGCAATATTCCGATCCAATAGGTAATGCGGTTTCAGCGGTTTCCGGGATACCGGATGGTAAATCTGGGAGACATCATACTTAATCGAAATACCGGCATGTGCCAACGGAGGATAATTATAGGAACGGAATGCATTGAAATTATCCGCATTCGTCTTGCTGGTACGGTTTCCGCGCAGCAGGTCGTTCTCAAAGAAAATACAAACTTCAGGAACCAGCGGCATATCATTTTCACGGGCAGCGGCAATCTCTATCGCCGTAATCAGGTTTTCCTTTCCATCCGTACGAAGCATACCGATCGGAAGCTGTGAACCGGTCAGGATCACCGGCTTACTCAGATTTTCCAGCATAAAGCTCAAAGCGGAAGCGGTAAAGGCCATCGTATCGGTCCCATGCAGAACGACAAAGCCATCGTAATCATGATAATGTTCCGCAATGACATGCACGATCTTCATCCATGAATCCGGTCCCATCTCCGATGAATCCATCGGCGGGTCGAATTGAATAGACGAGATTTTATATCCGAGATTTTTTAGTTCGGGAACATGTTCTTCCAAATGTTCGAAGTTAAAAGCCTCCAAAGAGCCTGTTTCAGGATTTTCTATCATTCCGATAGTACCTCCCGTATATATAATCAGAATAGAAGCGTCATTTTTGCATACATTCATAATACAATCCGTATTTATGTGATTTTCCTTTTTACGGCGCAAAGATAACAACTATCATTTTGAAATCAAATACCGAAATAAGATAATTAAAATTTATTCAAAAACCATTATATTAGAAATACACACAAGAAAAATATTACATTTTGTCAATATCTCAAAAACAAACCGCCATTTCCGCTTTTATTGATCAGGCAATAGAAGTAAGCAATACGCCAGAAACCATACAACAAAATGAAAAAAAGTTTGTTATCGGATAGGGGTTTTTCCAAGTATCTTAGTCTTATCGACGAAATAATAAATGTTACGAAGATGAAATACATACTGTTTATCGCCATGGATTTGGCGTTATATCCTTTTTTACTTGTGCTTTTTATCGGTAAATGCATCAAAGAGAAAATACAGATCGCACATTAAGATGAGGTTTCTTATTTCCCCGATTATTCGTACCTTTGCTCTATCAACTCAATAAGGAGCAACATGTACTTCAAGGATATTATCGGTCAGGAAGAAATAAAAAAACGACTTATACATTCGGCACAGACAGGTGTCGTCCCGCACGCCCAGCTATTCACGGAACAGGGTGGTGCAGGCGCTTTTCCTCTGGCACTGGCCTACGCGCGTTATCTGAACTGCACGAACCGGACGGAAACAGATTCATGCGGGCATTGTCCATCATGCTTGAAGTATAACGAGTTGGCCCATCCGGACCTTCATTTCGTGTTCCCGATCGTATCCAAGAAGGAGAAAAAAAAAGAAGTCTGCGACGATTACCTCACCGAATGGAGAGATTTCCTGAAAGATCGCCCCTATTTCGACATAGACGGCTGGCTGGATCATATCGATGCCGGTAACTCACAGGCCCTAATTTATTCGAAAGAGAGCGACGAGATTATCCGGAAACTAAGCCTCAAGATATACGAAGCGACTTATCGCATCCTGTTGGTATGGCTTCCGGAAAAACTCCATCAGACCTGTGCCAACAAACTCCTGAAGATTATCGAGGAACCTCCCCGGAACACGGTGATCCTGATGGTATCGGAACTTCCCGACCTGGTTTTAGGAACGATCCTGTCCCGTGCACAACGTATCAACGTGCGGGGAATTCATCCGGAAGATATCGCTTCTTCCATGATTTCCCGGTTCAACTTGACTCCCGAAGATGCCAAGCATGTCGCCCATCTGGCAAACGGCAGTTATCTGAAAGCAGTCGAGGCAATCAGCCTGGGAGAGGAGAACAAGTTCTACTTGGAACAGTTCAAAGGCATGATGCGCAATTCCTGGGCGCGTAATGTCAGAGGCATGAAAGACATGGCAGACATGTTGGCGGGTATCGGGCGTGAACGACAGAAGAACTTTCTTTCTTATTGCCAGCACCTGATACGTGAGAACTTCATGTACCGGTTCCAATCGCCGGAACTCAATTATATGAATCTGGACGAAGCCGGCTTTGCCGTAAAGTTCGCACCTTTCATCAATGAACGGAATGTGATCGACATCATGGACGAGTTGGCAAAAGCGGAACGGCATGTGACACAAAATGTGAATGCGAAGATGGTCTTTTTCGATCTTTCCCTACGGCTCACCGTATTGATAAAACGATAGTTTCCGGATCACCGGTCACAGCTTTTTATTCCGCCAGTTTCCTTTCCAGAGATAGAAGAAAGCGGACAGGATCATCAAATCGTAGACATGCTCCGTTGTCCAGCAGACCGCCACATCCGCATGTATCCGGATACCGACCCAAAGTGCATAGAAAACATAGACAAAGATGCTTACCATATCAATCAGCAATGCCGTCTGCGTATTGCCCGTTCCCGACACGCTGAAGAAGAAAATAAAAGCAGGTACCGCAATCAGATAAGAGGAAAGCATCACCCAAAGCGACGACACAGAACTGGCAATCAGATCCGGATTATCCGTGTAGATGCGCAATACCAGTTCCGGAAACAGGGCGATCAGAATACCGAGCGGCAAAACGAAATAATAGCAAATCCGTATCATACGTCCGCACAAGCCCATCACCTGTTCCGGCTTTCCGGCACCAATCAGATTGCTGACCAGAGAACTGGAAGTCGAAGCAAAGGCATTGACAAACATAAACAGGAACGAAGAAATACTTCGCACCACATTCGTAATCGCCAGCGGCCGCTCTCCCTGATGCTCCATCACGACAAAAAACACAAACCAGCCTAAAAAAGCAATCCCATGCTGAATCATAATCCAGATAGAAACACTCAATATTTGCTTCAACATCCGGAAATCTATACCCGAATACTCAAACAGCCCGTATTTTCCATAATCAACTTTCTTCCACGTATAGAGAATGAAGAACAGCACCGAAACAGCCTCCGAAATCGATGAAGCGATCGCCGCTCCGGCAATTCCCAATGCCGGTAATCCGAACTTTCCGAATATCAGGACATAGTTCAGCATTACATTGGTCAACACCATCACAACCGAGTTTACGGTCAGGATTTTTGTCTTTGTAATACCAACATAAAAAGCCCTGAACATAACGGCCACAAAAGAGAAGAAAAAGCCATAAACACGCCAGTCCACATACTTCATCGTAGCCTGGTAGACATCATCAGAACCAATCAGTTTGCGTAGGAAGAAAGGCGAATACAGATGCGAAGCCGTAAACAACAACGCTGCAAGCAACAACAGGAAAAATGTCCCCTGCAGAAAGACCGGCCCGATCCGTTTATATTCCTGTGCACCGTTTCGCCGGGCTATTAATACCTGCGCACCGATACTGAAACCGAAGCCAAGCATATAAATCACAAGATAATAGACTCCCGCCAATGCTGAAGCTCCCAACTCGACTTCCCCTACCCGCCCCAAATAGGCCGTATCGGTCAGCCCGATCATGTGCTCCATCAGAAGGCTCATCAGAACAGGGAATGTTATTTGCAGAATTTGTTTGTTCGTGAATTGCATATTGCCAGATAAAAAGGGGTGCAAAGATAATAATAAGAATGGATTGCACAATATAACCGGAAGACATTCGTTTTTATAAAAATGAACCGGTATGATGGTGCGTATAATTTATTAATGATATTCCTATGAAAGCGAAATTATTGCTGATATTCTCTCTGTCATTTTACCTTTTCAGTTGTAACGGACAGAATTCCCATATCCCGGCAGCTGTCACTTCGGCCGCTCCAGTCAAGATCAACCGTTTCGACAAGGAGCTTTTGAAGTTGGTCGATACGAACGACTCCGCCCTGCAAGCCGGGCTTGTACGCGAATACCCACAAATGCTCGACATATTGGGAAAAGGCATCCTGAACATGAAATCTCCGGCAATGCCCGGTTTCTTCGACAAATTGGTCAACTACTATTCCGAACCGACTTTGAAGGGGTTATATACCGATGCTGTCCGTCATTATGACAATGTTTCCCAGATCGAGCAAGCTCTCGGCAACGGTTTCACATGGTTGAAGGCCTGTTTTCCTTCGATGCAGATTCCGGCCATCTATATGCATGTTTCCGGCTTCAACCAAAATGTACTGGTCGGCGACAGCCTGTTGTCCATCTCGATAGATAAATATTTAGGCGAGGAATATCCGTTATACCAGGATTTCTTCTATGATTTCCAGCGCCGGTTAATGACGCCTGAGCATATCGTCCCCGATTACCTTGCCGGTTGGCTGATGTCCGAGTATCCGTTTGAAGGAAAAGAAAACGTACTACTCGACCGGATGATCTATGAAGGCAAAATAAAATATCTGATCCTTCAAGCATTTCCTGAACTGAAGCCTGAAGTACTCATGGGCTACACGGAAACTTCCTATAACTGGTGCAAAGAGAATGAATCCAACCTGTGGAAGGCTATCATAGAACGCAAGCATCTTTATACGCCAGACCAGATGACAACAGGTAAATATTTCGATAACGTCCCCAGCACATTCCTGGCAAGCGATGCTCCCGGAAATCTCGGCAGTTGGCTCGGCTGGCAAATCATCGACAAATATATGCAGGAAACGAATTCGACTCCGGAAGCCTTGATGCAAAACAACGATAGCCAGGCTATCCTGACAGATTCGAAATACAAGCCCTAAAGACTATGAGGGGGGGGAATAAAAAAACCGTCCTATTCTCGCGAACTGGACGGATAACCTAATCTAACTTAATTCTAATACCATGAAAAACACTATATCTTAATAACAGAACCGGTATCGAAAAGTTTAATGGAACGGTTTATTTTTATTTCTTTCACAAAATAATGATCGTGCGAGATCAACAACACCGTTCCTCTATAACTCTTTATAGCCGCTGTTATTATTTCAACACTTTGTATGTCCAGATTGTTCGTAGGTTCGTCTAAAATAAATACATCCGGCACATTATTCCCAATCATAAGACAACAGAACAACAAACGGATCTTCTCGCCTCCACTCAGGCAGGCACAGCCCTTATCCCATGTGTCATAAGGGAACAAATAACGATTAAGAATGGATTTCAGTTCGTGTTCCGCCCAATTTCCGGTATTAAAACGCTCCGTCTGTTCGAATACAGTCAGCCGGGGATCGATCACGGAACATTCCTGATCGATGTATAGATAACTGAAACCGGTCCGCATAATCGTTCCGGCAGTCGGTTCCAATTCGCCTAACAACAGTTTGACCAGAGTTGTTTTCCCGCTCCCGTTATTACCGGAAATATGAATACGGTCACCACTCCTGACCTGAATATCCATCGGAAACTGCCATAAGCTGGAAGAAGTATAACCGAAATTGATCTGTTCCGCCACTATCAGAATTTTACCGATATGCAGGTTGGAAGAATTAAAGTCCGTCTGAAGTCCTCGCAAACCGGGCATCGCATTCTGAAGGTCGGTAATCGAGTCTTGCAGGGATACCATTTTTTCTTCATGGGTATCCCCCAACCGAACTGTGCTTTTCTCGGCTTTATCTTTCAATGTATTTACGGCCATACGCGAAATACCTTTTTTGAAAGCATACTTTTCGCTGCGGGCATTCATCTTATTTTTCCGTTCCATTACTTCGCGGGCAAGTTTACAGGCTTGTCGTAACTCCTTTTTCTTCTCTCCCAACCGGTTTTGCAAAGCTGTCAACGCCAATTCTTTCTGTTCCTTGTAGAAATCAAAATTACCTCCATAAAGAGTGATGGCATTTCTCTCAAGTTCACAGATACAGGGTAACAGATTCAGCAACGTCCGGTCATGGCTGACAATCAGCATGGTCGAACGGCCGTTCTTAACCATCTCATACAGTTTTTCACGGCTGGCAACATCCAGATGATTCGTCGGCTCGTCCATCAGAATAATTTCCGGCGCATGTACAAGAATACCGGAAAGGAATACCTTTGTCTTTTCCCCTCCACTTAACGAATGCATCGGCCGGGACAGTTGCAGATGTCCCAAATCCCAAAAGGCAAGTGCCGAAAGGCAATGCTCCTCCACATTCCAATCGTCATTCAGGGAGATAAAGTTTTCTACCGAAGTATCACCTTCAAGAATTGCATGAAATGCCTTTATCCGGTCGTCCACCCCCAAGGCTTCCGCCACTGTCAGTCGATCGAACTGTCCGAAATGTTGCGGAATGTAATAAGGGCGTGAAGAACAGATAATCTCTCCCGACGAAGGTTGCAGGCTTCCCTCAATGATACGCAGCAAGGTCGATTTGCCCGTACCGTTATTGCCGACCAGCGCAAGACGCTGTCCTTTATTGACTGTTAGGTTTATGTCCTGAAAAAGTGGTTCTTTGTCGGCATGGACATAGCATAGCTGATGTACGGATATGCACATAGTTTTCTTTGGATTAAAAATTACAAACTAAAAAGGATAATCACAAACGTGCCGAAGGGCGACACAGGATAAGGCCGGAGTAAAGAATCGGCAATCGAAAATGAACAATTGGCAATTACATCAGTAGATATTTACGATATGCAGAAACCGGCTTAATTGGATATTTTCATCGGAGTACTTATATAATTATACCGCAAAGATAATCCTTTTTCTAATACTATCACCTACTTCATAAAATAGATTCGGACAGCAGTCTCAAAACATCGGTGTTTCGTATTCAAAACATATATGTTTTGTAAGCAAAACACCGGTGTTTTGAAAAAGGGACCCATTATTGTAATAAACTTCATGCCTTCATGGACGGTTATATATACAATACAACATAAAATTTAAAAGCTATGGGATTTTTATGGTACATTATCATAGGTATAGCAGCCGGTTTTCTTGCTGGTAAAATCATGCGGGGAGGTGGCTTCGGAGTAATAATCAATCTGATTTTGGGAATAGTCGGCGGTGTATTGGGCGGCTGGGTATTCGGATTGTTCGGGATTGCGGCTTCCGGTATTATCGGCAGCCTGATTACGGCAACAGTCGGAGCCATTCTGGTACTATGGATCGCTTCGTTGTTTAATAAGCGAAATGTAGATTAGTAACAACAGGACATATAGGGTAACGCAAATCCGCCCAATTGACAAGATCTGCGTCACCCTGTTCCTTTTTTACTCTTTATGCCTATAAGGAGGAGTCTGTTCTTTTACCGTATATACAAGGAAATAATATCCGTCCGGGACTGTTTTAAAGCGGAAACCATCCAAGTTCACAACCGTTCTGCCACCGGCGACCTGTATATTTTTAAAGATTTTCCGGTCAATCCTTTTCCCTTTATCATTTTTCAGCTCGATAGTGAGGTCGACAGTCTTGGGCTGTCCTAAGTTGAACAGCACTGGAGAAATGTGATCGGCCGGACCATATACAACATCGACATTACTACTACCCGCCCAGATCGGTTGGAAAACGGATTGATTGGCATAATAGGCAAGTTTGGGAATACCGAACGGATCAATCAACGGCTTCTGATACGTGAACATATTCGAGCCCGACTCAAGGCTACACCAAGAAAAGCCGTCATAGCCGATCAAAATCTGTTTCTTCATAGACTCCCAAGCTGCGAATGCTTGAAATGCTTGGCTGATTCTCCATTCCGAAGCATCGAGAAGGCGGCCGATACTACCTTTCTCATATTCCCATTCATAGGATTGGACCTTAAACCACGGTTCTTTTTCCGCTAATGTCCAATTCGGTTGTGCGGCAGATTCCTCATGTTCGAAGTTGAAATAAGCCTTATCGTTTGCAGCCAGACAGGAAGCAGCCCATTTGTTGGGAGCTTTTCTGAGAGCCGTCCATTTGGCTCCGTAGCCAGTATAGGCATCCTGACTCCCGCGAGTCATCAACTTTTCCATCAAAACAGGATTAGGAACAATCGGATTACCCTCCTTGTCGAGCGAACCGTCGTAATTGCCATAGTGCATATGCTGCCAGAAAGAGGTCGGTGAGATCAGGCGGCTGGTGTCTACGGCACTCAAAGTCCTGTAAACCCTTGTCACAAAATCATGCGAATCTGATATGTCGTGCAGTTTGAAACGGTTCGGATGGTTACTTGCCTCCCACATGACAATAGACGGATGGTTGCAGACCTGGCGCATAAACTTCGGATAACCTTCAAAATCAACATTCCAAGCTTCCCCTTCCCTAATCCAAGCGGCAGTCTGCCAAAGAAGATAGACTCCCAACTGATCCGCATATTCGGCATAACGGGGATCGTTGATACCGTCTGTCGTGTCTTTTTCAGCATGGACATGCAGACGCAATAGGTTTCCATTCATTTCCTTGATCATCATCAAGTCTTTTGCAATTGTTTCGTCTGACACACACTTATAGTTTTTCGACATTGTTTCGACCGGATATCTCGAACCCAGTATCTGGGCACCTTTCAGTATTTCAGGCCGATTATTGACATACAGATTCCCATCTTTCTGGGAAATAGTACGGATACCGGTCGTCAGCATATAGTCGTCTATCTCACGGCCTTCCTTGTCACGCAAGATCACTTCCACCCGATACAAGTTCGGACTCTCAGGAGACCATAAGACAGGATTATCGACTGGCATTTCCAATACGATCTCGTTATCGACAGACGGGCGGATTTCGATATTCTGCTTCATCGTAGCGACCTTTTCCCCTTCCACCGGGAACCAAGGATAGTAATTGACTTCGACACTCCCCTCGAAAGCATAGACACCGGAGTATTGCAAGAGTATCCTATTGACCTGCCGGGCGGCTCCGTCAAGCGATCCGGTATATGCAAAGACATCCTTAATCATACAACGGTTCGTCAGGATCAATGTCGCACGTCCCAGGAACCAGCCGATATACGGATCGGATGGGGAGTGCAGCATCCGGTGATCCGCCTTATAAGGTTTTACACGGACAGCAATGAGATTCTCCTGATTCCGCTGCAGATACTCCGTCACATCCAAATCATACGGATGCCGATTGTTAATCACGGCTACAGGCTGCCCGTTTATCCAAACCTCACCGCCGGGATCTATTGTTTCCAACTTAAGCACGGCACGCTCGAAGTCGGCAAGGTGAATCTTTTTCCGCAGATAATAGCTCTCTTCCTTTTCCCGTAAACCACCATGAGATGAGGGTAGCGTGACCTGTTTCCAAGCACTATCGTCATAGTCAAGCGATTGCCATCCCTGCATCGGCAATACATCGTTAAAATCCTCGTTAATAAGCAAGACAGAAGAATAAGGAGTATGTTTATTCGTTCGGTCCTCAACAAAGTTAAAAAGGGAAATATCGTCTATCTCCGTTGTACCTTCCGAACGAATCACCATCTTGTCAATTTCACGGATGTCTGCCTCTCCTATCAGACAAGCAACCGATTTGCCGTTTACCGTCACAAAAAAACGATTGTTGGTGAAATCACCGTATATTTCCAGATGCAAGGGAACGCTCGAGTCATAATGCCCGTTACCCTTGTTCATTCCTGACGACAACGAGAATACCTTATCCGCCAAGCGAGTGGAGAGGAGAGGTTTCCCGCCTTTATGAAAAACAATTGTACATCCGGAGCCCACTTTCTTTACATCCAGATGCAACCGGAAACGCCACCGGATGGGGTCCAGATTTCTTTCGACCGCACAATCTTCCAGAATCAGGCTACCATCTTTCACAGTCGCCCCGTTCACAACCGTCCATCCGGCAAAGGCATTTTGAACATCTTCAGCTTTTCCGGCACGATAACCATATGCACGCCAATCGGCGAGCCGGAGTGTCTGCCGGACATTCGTCAACGGCTGAGGCTTTATCCGTCTGACCGTCTGCCGTATATCTCCGTCTCCGATAAGAGGTTTATCCAGACCGAGATTACCATAAAACCCGGAAGCAAAAGCAGCATATTTGTTCAGGAAATCAATCCGCTGGTCAAGAGACATCCATTCGCTCTCTCCGGTAAAATCAGTTTCTCCGTCCGCTTTTGAGTCGGATGTGATATAACGCATCTCAAAAGTAGTATGTACCTGTGCCTCTGTATAAGAGAAAAACAAGGTACTCAGAAGTACCAACAAGGCTATTTTCTTCATAATGTATTCTGTTTTCCAGGTTTTAACTCCAATTAAGGAGAGCCCTATCTCAACACCACCAGCACCCCGACCGGGCCGTGTGCCCCCAATACAAGCGCCTGTTCGATATCGGCTGTTTTGGATGGGCCTGAGATGAAAGCGCCGAAATCGTATGTCATGTTTTCCGTTCGCTTATAGGCCTCGTGCATGTTGTTCACGATCGAACTACGATCTATCAGCATGACCAAGCTGTTGGAGATAAAATACAATGCCTTGTGCTTCACCCCGCGGGTAATCCAGACAGCCCCGTTCTCGGCTACACCGAAATGGCCCTCCACGACGGCAAGGTCAGTATTGTCCAACTCGCGGGGATCGTCGAGGTCGTCCGGATTGAAGGTGGCACAGGTGATACCGGGCAGATTGGAAGCAATACGGGTTGCATCAGGAAAATGGCGGCGGATGATATCGTTGATATCGTCGCCAGGCTGCATCAGGACAGCTTGCCCCCCGGCAGCTTTCAGGGAGTCGGTAAATTGGGTGATTTTATCTTCGTAAGTGATGGCATCCAGCGTCAGTTCCGGCATGTCGTAACGTTTGCCGGAGTGGTGACGGATAGCAGATAATATATCGTTTTTACTACTCATTGTCATATTATTTTATCTTGTTACTTTTCCACATTTCATTGAACGACTGTTTGGCAAAAACCGGCAGTTCACGGCCCTTGCCCCATGCATTCAGAGCGTTGTAGATCATAAAACGAGGCATCTTATTGGCCACCGGGGCAAACTTCAAAGCCGTATTGAACAGCTTCGGGCGTTCCATCAAGAACTTCATGCCGCCGGACATAATCTTCTTCTCTGTGCTCGCTTTTCCAATCTTATCCAAATCCTGGCGCCAGCGGTAAATCTGTTCGCCGAGATCAATCTTGACCGGGCAGACATTCGAGCAAGAGAGGCACAGCGAGCAGGCGGAAACATTGTCCGAATATTTCACCGGATCTTTTAGCATCCCCAAGTTGATCCCGATCGGTCCGGGTATAAAATAGGTATAGGAATAGCCACCGCTACGACGATAGACCGGACAGGTATTCATACACTCGCCACAACGGATGCAGTTCAGGGTACGGATATGATCGGGACGCGCCAGGATATCGCTCCGCCCGTTATCGACTATAATGATATGAAACTCTCCCCCTTCTTTCGGCTTACAATAGTGAGAAGTATAAGAAGTGATCGGCTGCCCCGTGCCGGAGCGTGCCAGCAGACGAGTAAAGACACCTAACGACTCCCGATCCGGAACGATCTTCTCCATTCCGAACGTCGCAATGTGGACATTCGGGAAAGAAGTTCCCATATCTGCATTCCCTTCATTGGTGCAAACCACTATCTCACCAGTCGAAGCGACTGCAAAGTTAGCTCCCGTCATAGCGACATCGGCTGTCAGGAACTTCTCGCGCATATTTTTGCGGACGGCATGCGTCAGATAGGTCGGGTCTGAGTTTCCTTTTTCCGTACCTAACACGCGCTCCATCATCTCGCCTACCTCCTGCCGCTTGATATGGATAGCGGGCATCACGATATGGCTGGGATGAAGTTTCATCCATTGAAGTATACGTTCACCGAGGTCGCTCTCGATTATATCGTAGCCGTTTCCGAACAAGAAATCGTTCATGCCACACTCTTCGGTCAACATAGATTTACTCTTTATCAGCGTATGCGCCTTATGTTGCCTCAGGATTTCAGCGACAATCGCATTATGTTCCGCCGCATCTTTCGCCCAATGGACGATTGCCCCATTAGCCGTGGCGTTCTTCTCGAACTCCTCCAAAAGGGTATCCAAATGACTGTTCGAATAAAGTTTGATATCACAAGCCAGTTCGCGCAAGCGTTCCCATTCGGGAAGCGAATGGCTCATTTTATCCCGTTTGGCACGGACCATCCAGAGGGTTTCGTCGTGCCAGGCTTCCTGCTTGCGGTTCCCGATGAAGCGGGCAGCCGCTTTTGAATGTTTCGTGCTCATAATCCGGAGGCTAATATTTCAACAATATGAATCGTTTTAATCGGAAGGTTGTCACGCTTGATCACGCCTTCCATATGCATCAGGCAAGAACTATCGGCACCGGTGATGTACTCGGCTCCCGTGCTCATGTGGTCCTTCACCTTATCTTGTCCCATGCAAACGGACACTTCGGGCTCTTCAATCGCAAACATGCCACCGAAACCGCAGCACTCGTCGACACGTTTCGGTTCGAATATCTCGATGCCTTTCACCAAAGAAAGGAGATCGCGTAACTTGGAAAAATACGGGATATTCCGTTCGCTCGGAGAAGAAAGATGCAACTCGCGCACACCGTGACAGCTATTGTGGATGCTCACCTTGTGGGGAAACTCGGCTTTCAGTTCTTTGACCTTCACAATATCGTGCAGAAACTCGCAGATATCATAAATCTTCTTGCTATTCATACACACATGCCCTGCCTTTTCCAGAATACCGGGATGATTCTCTTTCACGAAAGCGACGCAACTGGCGGAAGGACCAACCACATAATCGTATGAACGGAACAACTCTTCCATCCGCAGCGCCAACCCTGCCGATTCATGCTCGAACCCGGCATTAGCCATCGGCTGACCGCAACAAGTCTGGTCTAACGGATAATCCACATCCAACCCAAGACTTTTCAATAATTTATAGGAAGCAACACCAACTTCCGGATACACCGCATTGATATAACAAGGAATAAATAGTCCTATCTTCATATTGGTTTATTTTAATTACCACAAATGTAATAATTATTTCTATTACTTTCGGCTTGATCCAAAAGTAACGGATCATTTATACTCTTGCCAACTCCGTATCTGAATATCATCTATGCCCAAGGTACAGAAAGCTTCAATAAAGGCGCTTGCCAGACGGGCATTCGTGATGAGCGGAACGTTCAAGTCGATAGCGGCACGGCGGATCTTGTAGCCATTGTCCAATTCTCCGACGGAAAGATCGCGCGGAATATTCACAACCATGTCGATTTTCCTTTCGTGGAGCATAGTGAGTGCTTGCGGTTCCTTGCCCTCCTCGCTCGGCCAGTAAACCTGCGTGCTGGAGATACCATTCTCTTCAAGGAAACGATACGTTCCGCCTGTGGCAAAGAGATTATAGCCTTTTGCAACCAGCATCTTGGCGGCATCCAGCATAGCCACTTTCTGTTTCGGTGTCCCCGTCGAGAGCAAAATATTCTTTTCAGGAATGCGGAGACCGACAGAGAGCATACTCTTCAGGATTGTCTCGGAAACATCGTCACCGATACAGCCGACCTCACCCGTCGAAGCCATATCAACTCCCAGGACGGGATCGGCTTTCTGCAAGCGGTTAAAAGAGAACTGGGAAGCTTTGATACCTACATAATCCAGGTCAAACTCGTTTTTATTCGGTTTCTCGACAGGCAAGCCCAACATGATACGGGTAGCCAGTTCGATAAAGTTAATCTTCAATACTTTACTAACGAAGGGGAAAGAACGGCTCGCGCGGAGGTTACATTCGATCACCTTGATCTCGTTGCCTTTCGCCAGGAACTGGATATTGAACGGGCCGGAGATATTCAGTTCCTTCGCGATCTGCTTACTGATACGCTTGATCCGACGGACCGTTTCGACATACAGCTTTTGTGCGGGAAACTGGATAGTCGCATCGCCGGAATGCACACCAGCAAACTCGATATGTTCGGAGATAGCATACATGACGATCTCACCCTTATCGGCCACCGCATCCATTTCCACCTCCTTGGCATGTTCGATGAACTGGCTGACAACGACCGGATGCTTCTTCGAAACGTTGGCCGCCAGCTGCAGGAAGCGTTCGAGTTCCTCCTGGTTAGAGCAGACATTCATGGCGGCTCCACTCAACACATAACTCGGACGAACCAAGACCGGAAAACCCACCTCGGCCACAAACTCGTTGATATCCTCCATTGACGAAAGTTCTTTCCAGCGCGGTTGATCCACTCCGATACGGTCCAGCATGGCGGAGAACTTCTCGCGGTCCTCGGCATTGTCGATGCTCTTGGCGGATGTCCCTAAGATATTGACATGCTGCTCGTCGAGGCGCATCGCCAAGTTATTCGGGATCTGGCCGCCTGTCGAGACAATCACGCCGTGCGGATTTTCCAGTTCGAGGATATCCATCACACGCTCGAAGGTCAGTTCGTCGAAGTAAAGGCGATCGCACATATCATAGTCGGTCGAAACCGTTTCGGGGTTGTAGTTGATCATCACCGAACGCCAGCCCTCCTTACGGATCGTTTCCAACGCCTGCACGCCGCACCAGTCGAACTCGACCGAGCTGCCGATCCGGTAAGCGCCGGAACCCAGCACGACGATGGAGCGATGGTCGCCCAGATACTGCACATCGTTTTCCGTACCGCTATAGGTCAGATACAGATAGTTCGTCTGCGCCGGATATTCGGCGGCCAACGTATCGATCTGCTTCACGACCGGGACGATACCGTGCTCCTTACGGAACTGGCGTACCTGCATCATGCCTTTTTCTATATCCCCTTCAAGGCCGAGGGCACGGGCGATCTGGAAATCGGAGAAGCCCTGCACTTTCGCCTTGCGAACGAGTTCCGGGTTCAAACGCCAACGCTTGATGCCTTTCATATCGAAGGCGCGCAGTTCCTTATCGGTCTGCATGATTCCGTAAAGTTTTTGCAGGAACCACTTGTCGATCTTCGTCAATTCATGTATCTGGTCGACGGTATATCCGGCACGGAATGCTTTCGAGATAACAAAGATGCGGGTATCGGTCGGTTCATGGAGCGCCTTGTCGATGTCGGCGATCACCAGCTCCTTGTTTTCCACGAAGCCGTGCATGCCCTGTCCGATCATACGCAGACCCTTCTGAATCGCCTCTTCGAAGGTACGACCAATCGCCATCACCTCGCCCACCGATTTCATGCTCGACCCCAATTCGCGTGCCACACCGTGGAACTTGCCCAAATCCCAACGCGGGATCTTGCAGACCACATAATCGAGAGCCGGTTCGAAGAAAGCGCTTGTCGTCTTCGTCACTGAATTTTTCAAATCGAAAAGGCCATACCCTAATCCCAACTTGGCAGCGACGAACGCCAATGGATAGCCGGTTGCCTTGGAGGCCAGCGCAGATGAACGAGAGAGACGGGCGTTCACTTCGATCACACGATAATCTTCGCTCTCAGGATCGAAAGCATATTGCACGTTGCATTCCCCCACGATACCGATATGACGGATGATCCGGATAGCCAGTTCGCGAAGTTTATGATACTCGCTGTTGGTCAGTGTTTGTGACGGAGCAATGACAATACTTTCGCCGGTATGGATGCCCAACGGATCGAAGTTCTCCATATTACAGACCGTGATGCAGTTGTCGAAACGATCCCGCACCACTTCATATTCCACTTCTTTCCACCCCTTCAAGCTCTTTTCCACCAACACCTGGGGAGAGAAAGAGAAGGCTTTTTCGACCAACACGTCCAGTTCTTCCTCATTATCGCAGAAGCCGGAACCGAGGCCGCCCAATGCATAAGCAGCGCGGACAATCACCGGATAGCCCAACCCGGCAGCAGCCCGGCGGGCATCTTCGGCATTCTCCACCGCTTCGCTCTTGATCGTCTTCACACCGATCTCATCGAGTTTACGGACAAAGAGTTCACGGTCTTCCGTATCCATGATCGCTTGTACCGGAGTACCGAGCACACGGACGTTATATTTTTCCAGCACTCCACTCTGGTAAAGCGCCACACCGCAGTTCAAAGCCGTCTGGCCGCCAAAAGCGAGCAGGATACCATCCGGACGTTCCTTAGCAATCACCTTTTCGACGAAAAAGGGAGTGACAGGCAGGAAATAAACAGTATCTGCCACTCCTTCCGAAGTCTGTACCGTGGCGATGTTCGGATTGATAAGCACAGTCTGGATTCCCTCCTCCTTAATAGCTTTTAAAGCCTGGCTGCCTGAATAGTCGAATTCTCCCGCTTCGCCGATCTTTAGGGCGCCGGAACCGAGTACCAGGACTTTCTTTATATCTTCTTTCATTTTCGGACTCTTTTATTCGTTAACATTTTTAGATCTGTCGTCCCAATTCCTAAAGCAAATCGACAAACTTATCGAAGATAAACTCCGTATCGGTCGGTCCGCTACATGCTTCGGGATGGAACTGGGAAGAGAAGAAAGGCTTCGTCTTATGCCGGATTCCTTCGTTTGTCCCGTCGTTCATATTGATAAAGAGCGGTTCCCAGTCAGCACCCAACGTGTCATTGTCCACTGCGTAGCCGTGATTCTGGGAAGTGATAAAACACTTCTCCGTCCCCACCATACGCACCGGCTGGTTATGGCTGCGGTGGCCGTACTTCAGTTTATAGATCGAAGCACCACCAGCTTTGGCAAGCAACTGGTTTCCCATACAGATGCCACAGATCGGTTTGTCGCCACCGAGTGCCTTACGGATATTTTGGACAGCCGCATCGCAAGTGTCCGGGTCGCCGGGACCGTTCGATAGGAAAAGCCCGTCATACTCCAGTTGGTTGAAATCATAGTTCCAGGGGACACGTATCACCGCCACATTCCGCTTTAGGAGGCTGCGGATGATATTAGCCTTCACACCACAATCGAGAAGCACTACACGCTTTAAGAGTTGAAAATTGAAAGTTGAAAGTTGAAAGTTGTCGGTATCTACGGGAAACGACATTTCCGTTCCGTCAGGCAGGTAGACAATGATCTCTTTACAGGAAACGCGGTCCACATAGTTGATGCTCCCGTAGTCCGGCATTTCCCCTTCACTTTCACCTTTTACCTTTCCACTTTCACCTTCGTTATCGGCGGTGCCGATAACGATACGTCCCATCATTACGCCATGCTCCCGGATCTTCTTCGTCAGTGCACGGGTGTCGATACCGGTGATTCCGGGGATCATCTCACGCTTCAGCCAGTCGCTAAGGCTCTCCACAGCATTCCAGTGGCTATACTCTTCGCTATAGTCACTCACGATAATCGCCTCTGCATGGATTTTCTCACTCTCCATAAAGGTAGGCAAGCCGTTCTCTTCGATCGAGAAAGGAGGCACCCCGTAGTTTCCGACCAACGGATAGGTCAGAACCATTAGCTGCCCGGCATACGAAGGGTCGGTAAGGCTTTCGGGATAACCGGTCATAGCGGTATTGAACACCACCTCGCCAGCCACCGCCTTGTCAAAACCAAAAGAGAAGCCACGAAACATGCTTCCGTCGTCTAAGACCAATGTTGCTGTTTTTCTTGTCATTCTTATCTATTTTTCAATTTTCAATTTTTCATATTCCATTTCCACATAGTGGATAAGCGCCTCGTTCACCATTCGCGCACCGCCCGGTGTCGGGTAATCACCGGAGAAGTACCAGTCGCCCGGATGATCGGGACAGGCGGCATGCAACCCCTCGAGTGTCTGATAGACGATCTCCACCTTTGCACGTGTTCCAACGGGAGTAAGCAGTTCCACCATCTTAGCCGAGATTTCCTCATCGGTAAAAGGTGCATAAATCTCCTTTACATAATTCACGATCGTATCGCACGGCACGGTCTGTTGCCTCCTGGCTTTCTTGTAGGCATCGAGCAGGACGGATTCCATCCCCCTGTCTACCAGGAGCGCCACGGCGGCCTTGAACGCGATAAACTCGCTCATGCGGGACATATCGATACCATAATAATCCGGATAACGTACCTGCGGAGAAGAGCTGACCACCACAATCTTCTTCGGGTTCAGGCGGTCCAGGATGCCGATGATACTCTGCCGGAGTGTCGTACCACGCACGATACTGTCGTCGATCACGACCAGATTGTCCTTAAAAGGCACGATACTTCCATACGTGATGTCGTACACATGGGCAGCCAAGTCGTTACGGCTGTTGCCTTCAGCAATAAAGGTACGCAGTTTGATATCCTTGATCGCTACTTTTTCACACCTGACACGCATGGACAGGATTTGTTCCAGTTCTTCCTCCTGAAGCAGGTGACTGCGATCGGCGATCCATTCCTTTTTCTTCTTGTTCAGATATTCGTTCATGCCCTCCTGCAACCCGAAATAGGCGACCTCCGCCGTATTCGGGATAAAGGAGAAGACCGTATGATTCAGGTCATTGTCTACAGCCTTCAGGACAGCAGGTACCAGATTTTCACCCAACCGTTTCCGTTCGCGGTAAATATCCCGGTCGCTTCCGCGTGAGAAATAAATGCGTTCGAACGAGCAAGCCTTATTTTCCTTCGGCTCCATGATCTGCGACGTATGCCAGTCACCTTGCTTGTTGATGATCAGCGCCTCTCCTCTTTTCAGTTCATGTATATCACCGACAGGCACGTTCATGGCTGTCTGAATCACCGGGCGTTCGCTTGCCAGGATCACGATCTCGTCGTCGGCATAATAGAATGCCGGACGGATGCCCCAGGGATCACGCACGCTGAAAGACTCACCGCTCCCCGTCAGCCCACAGATCACAAAACCACCGTCCCACAACGGGACACAACGTTTCAAGACATTCGACAGGTCGACATTCGCCTCGATCGCATGGGTGATCTCCATTCCTTTCAGCCCTTCGGCTTCATACTTACGGTATAGGCGTTCGACCTCACGGTCCAGACGGTGCCCTACCTGTTCCAGCATGATGAAGGTGTCGGCATAGGCACGCGGATGCTGGCCGATAGCTGTTATCTCTTCAAAAATATCCTGTACGTTAGTAAGATTGAAATTACCGCAAAGAGCGAGGTTCTTGGCTCTCCAGTTGTTACGGCGTAAAAAAGGATGGACATAGGAAATACCGGACTTACCGGTCGTACTGTAACGCAGGTGCCCCATATAAAGCTCTCCTGCAAAAGGAAGGTTTGTTTTAGCAAAAAGCGGATCGTTCAGTTTTCCGGGCGGCAAATCTTTATAATGCTCATGAACGGCTGCGAATATCTCGGTAATAGCTCCTGTGCCTAACGCTCTTTCCCGAAACATATATTCTTCACCGGGGCTGGCTTCCAACTTGACGCATGCTAAACCGGCTCCTTCCTGACCGCGGTTATGCTGCTTTTCCATCAACAAATAGAGCTTATTGAGCCCATACATCCAGGTTCCATACTTCTGATGATAATATTCCAAAGGCTTTAGTAACCGGACCATGGCGACTCCACACTCGTGTTTAAGTACTTCCATTTGGTTCTATCTTGTTTATTTCGACTGCAAAGATACTTACATTATATTACATAATGTTCATACAAACGAAATTTATTTGACATATTAATAGAAATAATTATTTTATCTACCATTTAGTTAAATTATTTTATAAAATAATATTCTTTCGACAAATCTATCAAATAAAAAGGAAAAGCCCTTTCGCCATATACGGATCGTAAGAGAGCAAAGGGCTTTTCCTTTATAATCATTATCGGAGTGGTTTTGTTCCGGAGAATCCGACCTTTATTTCAAGCAGGACAACCACAACCCTTTTCGACCTTCACCAACACGACTTCCGGTAAAAGCACTCTTATCTCCTCTTCTTTTATCTTCAGGGCAAAAGAATCTTTTTTTCAACCCTCTTTCCCATATTGTCATTTTGATAAGTCAATAAGGGTATTTGCTTTCAAATAGAATGTTAAAAAATATTACCCTTGCGGGTAATTTCCAAAAGATGCCCTATTAATTCAAAATAGATGGGATAGAGCTATCATTTTGATAATAATCTTTTGCCGGAAACAGAAGAAACTAAGAAATCTCACATTTTCATGTCCCCTGTGACAAAAAATCTTTATATTTGTCTAACGTTAAAATTCAAATTATGAGAATTTACAACTTTATTATCGCCCTCATTATCTGTTTTTGTGTTTCCCTTCAGGCACAAAACAATGCGGACAATTTTAAGCAACAGGCACAAAGTAGCTTTGAGAACAAAGACTATACGAAAGCCCGCTATCTTTATATCCAGGCATATAAGGATTACGCAAATGAAGGAAAAATAACGCAAGCAATCGAATGCGGTACACAGGCGGCCTCCCTCTATTACCGCGAGAACTACTATCAGGAAGCGTTCGACCTCTGCCGGCAAATGAGCCAGATAGTGGCGAATCAGGAACAAACAGAGCAAAAGAAACTGTACGGCCTGCGTTTTATGATAACAAAAGAGCGCCTGCAAATGTATATCAAGCTGAGAAACGCCGCACAGGCACAGCTCCAGCTTAACACCCTGGACAACCTGGCCGAAGAATCAGGCAATCCCGAACTTACCGAAGAACTGTTGTACACACAAACCGATTATTTCTATATCTTCGGACAGAAAAAAGAAGGAGATGCAGCATTCAACAAGCTCATCAGCCAATACCGGGAAAAAAAGGAATACGGCAAAGTCAGCGAATGCTATCAAAACCTGATCGCGATTGCTCGCAAAGCCAATAATACCTCGTTGATGGAGCAAACCTACGAGAAATATATGGTATGGACCGATTCCGTAAAGATGCTTACCGCAGAAGACAAATTGGATGCCTTGCAACAAAAATACGATAGCAGCCTGCAAACGATACAGGAAAAAGAAGACCGGCTATCAGCCAAGCAGTATATCATCGCCGGGCTCTGCACCTTGGCCGCCATTTTAATTGCCGCATTGGCGTTCCTGGCATTCCTGGTCATGCGTTTCATCCTCCTGAACCGGAAGCTGAAGAAGATCATCCAGACCATCACCGAGCACAGCGAACAACAGACCGGGTTCATCCAAAGCATATCGGCGCAGATGGAACCGACACTGGACGAAATGAGCAAATCGGTAGCCGGATTGCAAACCATGGCCCCCGGACAGGCGAAAGCCATACAAGCCCGTGTCGATGCCCTGAAACAGTTCGGAGACCATATACAAGAACTTTCTTTGTTGGAAAACTCCTTGCTGGAAACCTACGAAGCACAATCTTTTAATGTCAGCTCTTTCTGCGAGAAAGTGATGGAACAGGTAAAAGAGGATGTCCGTCCGGGCGTTGAAGTCACTACTGATATCCCGAAGATCGAAATCAAGACAAATGCCGAACAGCTACAGCGCATCTTGCTGCACCTGCTGAAAAATGCGGCGATCTACACGACATCAGGCAAAATCAAGTTGGAATTCAAAAAGAAAGGGGCCCATCTCTGTCAGTTTATCGTAACCGACAACGGTCCGGGTATCCCCGCCGAAAAGCAGGTGGCGATCTTCAAACCTTTTACCGAAATCAAGGACCTGGCCGATGGAGACGGACTGGGATTACCCATCTGCTCCCTGATTGCTTCGAAGATGAATGGCACACTGTCCATAGACCCCGAATACAAAAAAGGCAGCCGCTTTATTCTGGTATTGCAGGTGTAACCTGACACATACATTGCCTGCCGCAGACGAGTGCGCATCCCTGTATCGTCTGCGGCAGGTCGCATCCGATAAATTTCATTCCATCCTCTCCTTTATTATCCTCCAAGAATACGTATCGAAAGAATACGATATATTTTCTATTTGAAAGAATTAAAAAATATTTTCATTACAAATTATCACACAAATCAGCAAAATACTTTCAAATAGAAACAAACCAATCTATAGAATAAAAAAGCCTCTCCTTATCCTCACTCAATATTATTACATTTTGAAACAAATAACATATATTTGTCAAGCAATTTGATAAACAAATCAAATATTTCACAAACATAAGGTCAACTAATAATGGATATAAGGAGCAATTTGAACAATAAACAAGGATTATACGATCCTACCAACGAGCATGACGCTTGCGGCGTAGGGCTGGTCGTAAACGTCCATGGTGGTAAATCGCACGGCATAGTGGAATCAGCCCTTAAAATATTGGAAAACATGCGGCACCGAGGTGCGGAAGGAGCGGATAACAAGACCGGCGACGGTGCAGGCATCCTGTTGCAAATTCCACACGAGTTTATCTTACTGCAAGGCATCCCCGTACCGGAAAAGGGCAAGTACGGAACCGGACTGGTCTTCTTTCCGAAAGACGAGGAACAACGTTCGGCCATCCTCAGTTTTATGATCGAAGAGATCGAAAAGGAAGGACTGACCTTGATGCATCTGCGCAAAGTACCTGTCAACACGGACATCTTAGGAAACGACGCACGAGACACGGAGCCGGATATTAAACAGGTGTTTATCACCGGATGCGACGACCAGCAGATGTTGGAGCTGAAACTCTACATCATTCGTAAACGGATCGAGAAGCGGGTGGCGGCATCCGACATACCGGATAGGAAAGATTTCTACGTGGTGTCGCTTTCCACCAAGAGTATCATATATAAAGGTATGCTGGAATCAATGCAGCTTCGCCATTATTTCCCCGATCTGGCCAACCACTATCTGACAAGCGGACTGGCACTCGTCCACTCCCGTTTCAGTACAAACACATTCCCGACCTGGAGCCTGGCACAACCGTTCCGCCTCCTGGCACACAACGGGGAAATCAATACGATACGGGGCAACCGTGGCTGGATGGAAGCACGTGAAAGCGTCCTGTCCTCTCCCCGTATCCCAAACATAGACGAGATACGCCCGATCATCCAGCCAGGTATGAGCGACAGTGCTTCGCTGGACAACGTACTGGAATTTTTCGTGGCGTCCGGCATGAGCCTGCCACATGCCATGGCGATGCTGGTCCCGGAAAGTTTCAATGAGAAAAACCCGATATCGGAAGACCTGAAAGCGTTCTACGAATACCATTCTATCCTGATGGAACCGTGGGATGGCCCAGCCGCCCTACTCTTCAGCGACGGACGGTATGCCGGAGGAATGCTCGACCGCAACGGCTTGCGCCCGGCACGCTACCTGATCACGAAAAACGGCATGATGGTCGTAGCGTCCGAAGTGGGCGTAATGGACTTCGAACCTGATGAAATAGAGGAAAAGGGGCGTCTGCAACCGGGCAAAATCCTGCTGGTCGATACGGAAGAAGGCAGGATTTATTACGACGGCGAACTGAAAAAGCAACTTGCCGACGCACAGCCCTACCATGTATGGCTGGCAAACAACCGGGTAGAACTGGACGAACTGAAGTCGGGACGCCGTGTACCGCACACCGTTGCCGGATATGACAGGATGCTACGCACCTTCGGGTATAGCCGCGAAGATATCGAATGCATCATCACCCCGATGTGCACAGGTAGTGCAGAGCCGGTCGGTTCGATGGGAAACGACACGCCGCTGGCCATCCTTTCCGAGCGCCCTCAACTGTTGTTCAACTATTTCCGCCAACAGTTCGCCCAAGTGACGAACCCGCCGATCGATCCGCTTCGTGAAGAATTGGTTATGAGCCTGACAGAATATATCGGCGCCGTAGGGAGCAACATCCTCATCCCGAATGAAACACATTGCAAGATGGTGTGCCTCGCCCATCCGATACTGACCAACACACAATTGGACATTCTTTGCAATATCCGCTACAAAGGTTTCAAATCCGTCAAGCTGCCGATGCTTTTCGAAGTGTCGCGAGGCAGCGAAGGACTGAAAGCCGCCCTCGACCGGCTTTGCCAGCAGGCGGAACAGTCTGTCGCAGACGGTGTGAACTACATCATCCTGAGCGATAAGGACGTGGATGAAACCCATGCCCCTATCCCTTCGCTCCTTGCCGTCAGCGCCGTACACCATCACCTGATCTCCGTACAGAAACGTGTGCAGACCGCTTTGGTGGTGGAGACGGGGGAAATGCGCGAAGTGATGCATGCCGCCCTGCTCTTAGGCTATGGGGCAAGTGCCATCAATCCATATATGTCGTTCGCCATCCTTCAGAATATGGTGGACAAACAGGAGATACAACTCAACTACGAGATGGCGCGCAAGAACTATATCAAAGCGCTTTGCAAAGGCCTGTTCAAGGTCATGAGCAAGATGGGGATCAGTACGATCCGCAGCTATCGCGGCGCCAAACTGTTTGAGGCAGTCGGACTCTCGACCGCACTCATCGATACCTATTTCGGCGGGACAGCCAGCAATGTAGGCGGTATCCGCCTACAAGAAATAGCAGCCGACGCCATCGCCCTGCATCATCAGGCCTTCGGTGGAACGGTGGACAACCTGACTCTTGAACATAAAGGACTATACAACTTCCGAAAAGACGGTGAGAAACACGCATGGAACCCGGAGACGATCTCGGCCCTTCAACTAGCGACCCGATTAGGTAGCTACAAGAAATTCAAGGAATATACGCATCTCGTAGACGAAAAAGACGCACCGGTTTTCCTCCGCGACTTCCTTACCTTCCGGACGGGAAACCCCATTCCGGTCGAAGAGGTGGAACCGGCAAGCGAGATCATGAAGCGTTTCGTCACGGGCGCCATGAGCTTCGGTTCGATCAGCAAGGAGGCACACGAGACGATGGCAATGGCGATGAACAAGATACACGGACGCAGCAACACCGGGGAAGGGGGTGAAGACTCCACCCGTTTCATCCCCCGCAAAGACGGCCTCTCCCTCCGTTCCGCCATCAAGCAGGTGGCGTCCGGACGCTTTGGCGTGACAGCCGAATATTTAGTGAATGCGGACGAGATACAGATCAAGGTTGCCCAGGGCGCAAAGCCGGGCGAAGGCGGACAGTTGCCGGGATTCAAGGTTAACGACGTGATTGCCAAAACACGCCACTCCATTCCGGGTATCTCGCTGATCTCTCCTCCCCCTCACCATGATATTTACTCGATCGAAGACCTGGCACAACTGATCTTCGACTTGAAAAACGTCAACCCGAGTGCCGAGATAAGCGTGAAGCTGGTATCGGAAAGCGGCGTCGGGACAATTGCAGCGGGCGTGGCAAAAGCGAAGGCCGACCGCATCGTCATATCAGGTGCCGAAGGGGGAACAGGTGCTTCGCCAATAAGCTCCATCCGATATGCCGGACTGCCCCCCGAACTGGGATTGTCGGAGACACAACAAACCTTAGTCATGAACAACCTTCGCGGGCAGGTCCGATTACAAACAGACGGACAGTTGAAGACCGGGCGCGACATCGTCCTGATGGCTCTGCTGGGAGCCGAAGAGTTCGGCTTCGCTACTTCCGCCCTGATCGTGCTGGGCTGCGTGATGATGCGCAAATGCCACATGAACACCTGCCCGGTAGGTGTCGCCACTCAAGACGAGGAACTGCGCAAACGTTTCCATGGACGCCACGAATATTTAGTGAACTTCTTCACCTTCCTCGCTGAAGAGGTTCGGGAATATTTGGCAGAGATGGGCTTCAGGCGGTTAGACGACATTATCGGACGCACGGACCTGATCGATCGGCTCTCCTCTACTTCGTCAGCATCCGGCAAATACGCATTGCTCGATTTCTCCAAATTGCTGCACATCCCGGCACAAGCGGCGACAAATGCCATCCGGCATACGACGGAACAGGTGCATCTGACCGGACATGTAAAAGATCAGGACATTATCCTGCATGCTATGCCGGCCATCGAGCACCGGCAGGAGATTTCCTTGGATTATGCCATAGCCAACACCGACCGCTCGGTAGGCGCTATGCTCTCTGGCGAGATTGCCAAACGATACGGCGACGCCGGACTGCCGGAACATACACTTAATATCAAATTCAAAGGTTCGGCCGGACAAAGCTTCGGTGCCTTCCTTGCACACGGTGTCAACTTCCGCCTCGAAGGGGAAGCCAACGATTATTTAGGCAAAGGCTTGAGTGGTGGGCGCATCAGCGTGATGCCTCCGGTACGGTCGACTTTCATAGCCGAGAACAACACGATTGCCGGAAACACCCTGATATACGGGGCGACAAGTGGCGAAGTATATATCAACGGACGTGTAGGCGAACGTTTCTGCGTGCGCAACTCCGGTGCTATCGCTGTCGTGGAAGGGGTCGGCGACCACTGCTGCGAATATATGACCGGAGGACGCGTGGTGGTTCTCGGACGTACAGGGCGCAACTTCGCCGCTGGCATGAGCGGTGGTGTCGCTTATGTGTGGAACAAGGAAGGGGACTTCGACTACTACTGCAATATGGAGATGGTCGAACTCTCGCTGATCGAAGACAGTACGACACGTAAAGAACTGCACGAGCTGATCCGCAAGCATTACCATTTCACCGGTAGCCACCTCGCAAGCAAGATGCTCGACAACTGGGACAAGTATGTAGATGAGTTCATCCAGATCGTCCCGATCGAATACAAAAAGGTCTTGCAGGAAGAGCAGATGAAGAAGTTGCAGCAAAAGATCGCTGAGATGCAGCGCGACTACTAAAACGGCAGAGAGACGTACCCATCCGGGCCAAATTATGAAGAAAGAAAAAGTATCAGTATAAACAATCAATTACCAACATGGGAAATCCAAAAGCATTCCTCACCATACACCGGCAAGAGGCCGGATATCGTCCCGTCCATGAACGCATCGACGATTTTAGCGAAGTAGAACAAACGCTCAACAGCAGTGACCGCCGCAGACAAGCCTCTCGCTGCATGGACTGCGGCGTGCCCTTCTGCCACTGGGCCTGCCCGTTAGGCAATAAACAACCCGAATGGCAAGACCTGCTCTATAAAGGCAAATGGCGCGAGGCCTTCCATGTGCTGGAACAGACCTGCGACTTCCCGGAGTTTACCGGACGCATCTGTCCCGCCCTTTGCGAGAAAAGCTGTGTGCTGAAACTGAGCTGCGACGAGCCTGTCACGATACGTGAGAACGAAGCCTCCATCGTAGAGGCCGCTTTCCGAGAAGGATATATCCAACCGATCCGCCCTGTCCGTAACGGCAAACGGGTGGCGGTGATCGGCAGTGGCCCGGCCGGACTGACAGCCGCCAACCAACTGAACCGCCGGGGATATGAAGTGACCGTATTCGAAAAGGACGAACTCCCGGGTGGCCTGCTCCGCTTCGGTATTCCGAACTTCAAATTAGGGAAGAACATCATCGACCGCCGTATCCGGTTGATGGAACAGGAAGGGATCGTCTTCAAAGTTAACACGATGGTCGGCAGCGAAGTATCTGCCAAAGAGATCGCCTTGACATTCGATGCCGTTTGTGTCGCCATCGGCTCCGAAATACCACGCGACCTCCCTATCGAAGGGCGTAATCTGAAAGGTGTCCATTTCGCCCTCGAACTGTTGTCACAACAGAATCGTATCCTCGAAGGCATCGTTATCCCGTCTAAAGACATCATCAACTGCAAAGGCAAGAAAGTCCTTGTCATCGGTGGCGGCGATACGGGAAGCGATTGTGTCGGGACAGCCAACCGCCACAAAGCCGCGAGCGTGACGCAAATCGAGATCATGCCACAGCCACCTGTCGGACATAACCCGGCAACTCCTTGGCCCTTATATCCGCAAGTACTGAAAACAAGCAGCAGTCATGAAGAAGGATGCATCCGTCGCTGGAACCTCGCTTCCGTCCGCTTCATCGGAGATAAGAACACCCTGAAAGGTGTCGAAGTCGAAGAGATAGAATGGCAACCGACCGAAAAGGAAGGCCGACCGGAAATGCGCAAGACTGGCCGCACGGAAGTGATCGAAGCCGACCTCGTCTTTCTTGCGATGGGTTTCATACATCCCGAACAGGAAGGCCTCGTCAAAGAACTTTCCCTTACCGTCGACGCACGCGGTAACATCGCCGTCGATCCGGTCACCAACCAGATAGCCGACACCAACCTCTTCGCCTCCGGCGATGCCGTCAGCGGGGCCAGCCTCGTTGTCCGTGCCATGGCCTCCGGCCGCAAGGTCGCCGCTGCCATCGACCAGTATCTCAGAAACAAATAATTTCAACTTTTAAAATTTAATTAACATGTGTGGTATTACAGCAATCTTCAACATCCATAGCAACGCCGCCGACCTCCGTCAGCAAGCCCTGAAAATGAGTAAACGCATCCGTCACCGCGGTCCGGACTGGAGCGGTATCTATCAAGGCAAGACCGCCATCCTCGCCCATGAACGCCTCTCCATCGTCGATCCTGCATCCGGCGGCCAACCTCTGAGAAGCAAAGACGGCCAACTGATCCTCACCGTCAACGGCGAGATATACAACCATCGCGAACTCCGCGAACAGTTGAAAGACGAATACGAATTCCAGACCGGAAGCGACTGCGAGGTCATCCTCGCCCTCTACCGCAAGTACGGTGTGGGATGTGTGGAAAAGCTGAGCGGCATTTTCGGGTTCGCTCTCTACGACGAAACGGACGACAGCTACCTGATTGCCCGCGACCCGATCGGCGTCATCCCCCTCTACATCGGCTACGACGACGAAGGACATCTCCTTATTTCTTCTGAACTGAAAGGACTCGAAGGCTTCGCCACCACATACGGACAGTTCCCTCCGGGACACTATTTCTATAGTCGTGATAAGGATTTCACCCGCTGGTATATCCGCGACTGGATGCAATATGATAACGTGAAAGATAATCCTGCCAGCGTAGAGGAACTGCACGATGCCCTCGAAGCGGCCGTACGCCGCCAACTGATGAGCGACGTGCCCTATGGCGTACTCCTTTCCGGCGGTCTGGACTCGTCCATCACCTCCGCCATAGCCAAAAAATACGCAGCCAAACGTATCGAGACTGAAGGAAAGGCAGAAGCATGGTGGCCCCGGCTACACTCCTTCGCTGTCGGTCTCAAAGGAGCGCCAGATTTAGTGGCAGCCAAGAAAGTGGCTGATTATATCGGTACTGTCCACCACGAGATCAACTACACGATCGAGGAAGGACTCGATGCCATTCGTGACGTGATCTACTACATCGAGACATACGACGTGACAACTGTCCGCGCCTCCACTCCGATGTACCTGTTGGCTCGCGTAATCAAATCGATGGGGATAAAGATGGTGTTGAGTGGCGAAGGGGCGGATGAAGTGTTCGGGGGTTACCTCTATTTCCACAAAGCCCCGGATGCAAAGGCTTTCCACGAAGAGACCGTCCGTAAACTGAGCAAACTCTATATGTATGACTGTCTCCGGGCTAACAAAAGCTTGTGTGCCTGGGGTGTGGAAGGTCGCGTTCCTTTCCTCGACAAAGAGTTTCTCGATGTTGCCATGCGCCTCAATCCTGAAGCCAAAATGTGCCCCGGTAGCGTGATCGAGAAGAAAATTCTCCGCGAGGCCTTCGCCGACGTGCTCCCCTCGGAAATAGCCTGGCGCCAGAAAGAACAATTCTCCGATGGCGTTGGCTACAGTTGGATCGACACGCTGAAGAAGGTGACCGCCCAAGCCGTCAGCGACACCGAAATGGCCAATGCAGCCCGACGTTTCCCGATCAACACACCGCAAAACAAAGAAGAATACTTCTACCGCACCATCTTCGAGGAACATTTCCCCAGCGAAAGTGCCGCCCGCAGCGTGCCGAGCATCCCCAGCGTCGCCTGCTCTACCGCCGAAGCCCTCGCCTGGGACTCTGCTTTCAAAAACATGAACGACCCCAGCGGACGGGCGGTGAAAGGGGTACATGAGGCGGCATACTGACATACCGATCCCTGTAACAAAATATATCCAAATCGGTATATTCTATCAAAATATAAGTCGAATAAAGATTTCCTCAAAAATAAGATATTGACGGATAAGACACAATAATCCTTCTATATCTCTTGTCCTTTTTAGAATTCCTACTGAAGAGATAGATATAAAAACAGAAGCAAACCGCTAAACTGAAGTTTGCTTCTGTTTTCATATAACTGTCACTAATCCCGCACGCAACGGATAGGGAAATAACAAGCTCCGACTGCTGCCGCTGGAACATTATTATTAACCATATCATTGTCGCCATCCAAATATGGAAACATTGGTATTCCATTTGACAAGATATCGACCCAAAATAAGACAGTACCTTCTAACTCTGTTGAATTAAACTTAGGAGTACCGGTTTTACCAAACCCAGTTGTTTGTCCCAGTGCAGGCACAGCATAAAGTGAAAGTCCGCTCAAATTATCAGGAGTATTATCACCAGACTTCCACCATTGCGCAACCACCCAATCACGACTATCTTTATTTTCCGCTACATTAGAGACCATCATATGCCACCAGTCAAAACCGAAAATATAATCAATGTATTCCATGTCTGCATAATAATTACCAAATACACCATTCGTAAAACTTGTAGGAATATGCCACCCATCGGGACAAAGACTATTATTAGTTTGTCCTTCTATATCTTGTGAAAGGATATTGTAGCCTGCTCCAAGATTCTGGACATATGGATCGTAATCTCCCGCCACAGCCGAAAAGTTATAATGCAAGCCATATCGTTTCTTCACTTCATCACTCTGGCTTTCAACATCGAAACTATCATCTTTCTTATAGTAATCATACATAGCTACCTTCTGATACTGAGTACCAGTCGAATATTCGTTAAGATACAAGGTTTGGTTCTTCTGATCATCCGTCGCACTCCGCTGATAAACCAAAGAAGTTCCATCCTTAAACTTAGTAGCACGTAAATTCTCTCTCATCCAATAAGCCACTCCAATCTTAACAACAGGATATTCGTTACCGTCAGTATCCGAAATAATATAAGGTTCTAACTTATACTTATCGATTCCACTTTTGCACTCCTTGACTTTTTTAGATGATGTAATCATCAATTTGGAGACTTCTTCCTTCCCTTCAGTTCCTGCGATAAAAGTTGCAAGAGGTGACACATTACCATTATCATAATCGCCTCGTGTTGTCCAACCGATACTTCCTCCGGCAATATTCCTACTGCCTTTGGCACCTCCGAGATATTTAGCTATATAACCATTTGCAAGGTCCACCTCATTATTGGGACCAACTGGATAAACGGCAACGACTTGACAAGTTATCCCACTCTGCCCCGGAATCCTGCCAAACCCTTCCTTACAAATCTCCGCAACCTGTTTTTCCCCATCCATAACCTTCCAGACATTGGATTTGTCCCAGTCTATATCATTTATGTCGATATAATTCTGGACAGTGACAGGCATACTCAATACTGTTCCATCTTTCAAAACAAACTCAACAAAATCATCATATACCTTCACATCCTTGAAGAATGGATCTCCACCACCCCCACTTCCGGTAGGACCTTGCGAGCCAGTCGGTCCCTGCTCTCCCGCCTCACCTCGTTCACCGGAGATTTTAGCCCACTGCTTGCCACCGTCTACAGAAAGATAAACGGCTGTTTCATCTATCGATCTTAAACCGATTATGATCGCATCGGGAGGTAACTGACTACCTAGTTTCAATTGCGGAGCAATAGTCTGTGCGTTAGCATGGATTGTATTGCCGTCGGGATCTGTAATAGGCTCACCGTCGAGCGTCCAATACCAATCGCCTTCTTCGGACTGTTTTACACCAATCGCCGGGGTATCCCCTGTTTCACCTTTCTCTCCGTGATAGATGGTCGCCGGTTCCTGATTCTTAAAACGGATCGTATAGCCGACCGTGTCATTACCCAAAATCACTGGGGTGACATCCGTGATATAATCAGTCTCGTCCATCAATTTTTGAAGAGCATCGATGTTGCTGCTGGCAACCGCCTGCCAGGTTTCCAAAGCCTTGACTCGTTCTTCCAATCCCGAGATTTTATTCCATAACTCTTCATCATTATAGCATCCTGTCAAAAACAAGATTGAAAACACAAACAAAACGATGGCAAAATAGAATTCACGATCTGTCAATTTGTTAGCGACTAACCAACCAGTAATACTGCATTTTTGAGGCTCATCTAAGTTCATAATTTAAAATTTAATTAAGTTCGATAAGAACTATTTACTTTTTAGGTATTTTTTAACGGTAGAAAGCCCCATACAATCCCTAAAAAAGCTATTTTACATAACAAGCCACTACATAAATTACATATTTTAACAGTATATCCATTTCTATTAAGTTTAATTCCATATCTTTGCGTCATTATTAACGTAGTTCTTATCGAACTAAGTCATTTTTTTTATTCTACATTGATTATAAATCCAAATCTTCATTTTTTATTTTCTATGTCTACCAAAAAAATAACGGCCTACCGCCGGACATTGCCGGAGATAGGCCGTAAAGCATAAACTTTTTAAGACTCTATTTTAAATAAGTCAGAGAAAATCTTTCCGTATCGGACTGAATGTGTCGATCAGCACACCCGCTTCCAGGCATCTGCAACCATGCAGTACCCCCGGTTTCATATAGATTCCGTCGCCTGGGTGGACGATCTTTGTCTCGCCATCCGTCGTGAACTCAAACACGCCGCTTGCCACATAAGTAGCTTGCGTATGCGGGTGTGTATGAGGAGTACCGACAGCCCCGGTTTCAAACTTTACTTTGACCATCATCAGGTCGTCATTGTAGGCCATGATCTGACGGACGACCCCTGCGCCGGCATTCTCCCACTTCATCTCGCTCTCATACTGAAAATTATTACTTTCCATATCCATCCTATTCTGTTTATATGTAGACAAAAGTAAAAATAAATACAGAAACAAGAATAGGATTATCCGTCAAATTGTCCTACTTTTGAGGAATAATATAAATCTATATTCACATGAAAAGCAAGATTTCTACTGGGGTGCTCTTCGCCATGCTTCTGCTTATGGCTATGCTTCCCCGAACAGGACATTCACAAGAAATCGATCCCAACGCCTATTACGAGATCGTAAGCAGTAACAATCTGGTTCTCGACAATCAAGACAGCGAAGACGACGGGACCCAAATATTCATCAACAACCGTGTGGAGAACCGGATGTCGCAGGTATGGCAACTGACGACTCCCGGCTACGGGGTCTACAAGATCTGCACGCCCCTCTCCGACAAATGCGTGGACAACAACAATACGAAAGAACCGGGCCCGGTTATCCAGTGGGACAACGGAGCGACCAATATGAACCAGTTCTGGAAACTCACGAAGATAGGCGAAAACACCTACACATTCACCAACATAGCAAACGGGCTGAACCTCGGTATAAGCGACGACGGACAGCCGGGTAAAGCAGCTCTCCAGCTTACCGCCGATTCGACCAGTGCCAGACAACACTGGACACTGCGCCGGTCCAACCTTAAAATAGACAAGGAAGCCCTACGTGGCTCCAGCGACAAGGATTGGGAGAACGAAACCATCTTTGCTGTCAACAAGGAACCGGGGCATACGACTTATGTCCCCTTCCCCTCCGTAGAAAGCCTGAAAAGTTCGCCCGACTACCGCAAAGCCTGGCTTCGCCCGAACTCGCCGCGTTACCAGCTGTTGAACGGCAACTGGAAATTCAATTGGGTGAAACAGCCGTCCGAACGTCCGGTCAATTTCTATAAACCGAATTACGATGTTTCCGGCTGGAAAGAAATTCCGGTTCCTTCCAATTGGGAAATGTACGGATACGGCACGCCGATTTATACGAATATCACCTATCCGCATCGCAACAATCCTCCTTTTATACAGGGAAAGAAAGGATATACGATCATGGACGAACCGAACCCTGTCGGTTCTTACCGCCGTGACTTCAATATCCCGGACGACTGGAAAGGGAGTGAAATCTTTATCCATTTCGACGGTGTCTACAGCGCCATGTATCTTTGGGTAAATGGAAAGAAAGTCGGTTACAGCCAAGGAGCAAACAACGATGCCGAGTTCAACATCACCCGATACGTGAAGCCGGGAAAGAACATCTTGGCAGTCGAAGTGTACCGTTGGAGCGACGGTAGCTACTTGGAAGACCAGGATATGTTCCGCTTGAGCGGTATCCATCGCGATGTTTATCTGTTCGCAACTCCCAAACTGCGTTTGCGCGATTACTATCTGACCGCTTCATTTGCTGGGGATGACCTGAGTAAAGCGACATTCAATGTCCGTACCAACGTGACGAACTATGGAAAGGCGGTGGACGAAGCGGTTGTCGACATCACGCTGCTGGACCAGGACGGCAAGCAGGTGGCCTTTATATCCGATGTTGTCGAAGACATCAGGAAGGGACAGGAAGCGGTCAGCACGGCCAGCGTCGAAGTCAAGAACCCACATCTCTGGTCTGCCGAAACTCCCTACCTCTACACAACGATACTGGAACTGAAAGACAAGACGGGCAAAACACTCGAAGCGATGTCTTCACAATTTGGTTTCCGTAAAATCGAGATCAAGAATAAGCGGGTATATATCAACAACGAGCAGGTCTTCTTCAAAGGGGCCAATCGCCACGACATCCATCCGCAACATGGAAAAGCGGTTCCAGTCGAGTCGATGATCGAGGATATATTGCTTTTCAAACGCTATAACCTGAATACGATCCGTACGAGCCATTATCCGAACGACGCCAAGATGTACGCATTGTACGATTACTATGGCCTCTATGTGATGGACGAAGCCGATATAGAGTGTCATGGCAACCATTCGATCAGCAACAAGGAAAGCTGGTTGCCCGCCTACGTAGATCGTATGGTCCGCATGATCGAGCGCGACAAGAACCACCCGTCCGTCATTTTCTGGTCTATGGGTAACGAGTCCGGAGACGGCAAGAACTTCGACACCGTATATGAAGAAGCACGCAAGCTCGATCCGCGTCCGATCCACTACGAAGGTAAGAACCGGATCGCCGATATGGATTCCCGTATGTATCCTTCCATCGAGTCGATGAAGCAACAGGATGAGGAAAAGAGCGAAAAACCGTTCTTCCTTTGCGAATATGCACACGCGATGGGGAATGCGATCGGCAACCTCGACGAATATTGGGATTATATCGAAAACCATTCCCACCGTATGATAGGCGGTTGTATCTGGGACTGGGTGGACCAAGGTATCAACAAATATAGCGAATTGCCTGACCGTTACTACTTCGGCGGTGGTTTCGGCGACAAACCGAACGATTTCGATTTCTGCTGTAATGGTATCGTAACTCCCGACCGCCAAGTGACTCCCAAATTGATCGAAGTGAAGAAAGTATACCAATACATCAAATTCAAACCGGTAGACCTCAAGGCCGGCAAGGTGAAGCTGGAAAACCGCTATGACTTCCTGAATCTGGATCAGTTTGATTTGCAATGGCAGTTGTTGAAAGACGGCCAAGTAGTCGAATCGGGCATACTGCCTTTAGGCGATGCAGCCCCAAACAAAGATATCGAAGTGACGATTCCTTATAAAACAGCTTTGAATGCCGGCAGTGAATACTTCCTTAACTTGTCGGCCCGGTTGAAAAAGGATTGCAACTGGGCGAATGCCGGACACGAAGTGGCATCCGAACAATATCCGCTGACCGAAAAGATTGCGGTAGTTCCTGTCGACATGGCTTTCAACGACACGCTGAAAGTGGAAGAAGAAAAAGGGCAGATCGGTTTCCGCGCTCCAGGATTCTTCATCGCTTTCAATCCGGAGACAGGCAAGATGGTTTCTTTGCGTTATGCCGGAACGGATATGATCTATAACAAGGAAGGTTTCGATTTCAATTGGTTCCGAGCAATAGACAATGACAAACGGGATTATCTGCCGACCACCGTCAAAAAGCAGGCATTCGACTGGAAACAGGCTGCCGACAAAAAGTCGGTTACCATTACCACGAGCTTGGAAGCGACCGTAGGAAGCGGAGCCAAAAAGGTGGTACTGCCATTCGACATCACCTATACGGTCTATGCAAACGGTACAGTCGATGTGGACGCGACTTTCAAAGCTGGTGACGACTTTAACCTGCCTCGCCTCGGCCTCCAGATTGCCTTGAACCCGACACTCGAAAAGGTGGAATGGTACGGACGCGGCCCGATTGAAAACTATTGGGACCGCAAAAATGCAGCCTATGTCGGCCTGTACAAAAACACCGTGACCGGAATGGAAGAAGCCTACGTGCGTGCCCAGTCGATGGGTAATCGCGACGATGTACGCTGGCTGACACTGAAAAGCCTCGATAACCAGGGTATCCGGATCACGTCCAAAGATCACCTGAATTTCAGTGCGCTTCATTTCACCGACTCGGAACTGTGGGGACTGACCTATGGGCACGACCTCGACAATATCCGCCGTGCGGAAGTGATCCTAAGTCTCGACTGCATCCAGCGTGGCATCGGAAACGGCAGCTGCGGCCCAGGACCACGCCCGCATTATGAGATTGAAAAAAACAAAGACTATAGCTACTCATTCCGTATCGAGAACGCAAAGTAGCCTGTCAGTGAAGATGGCTTAACCGCCTTGGAAGTGTCAAAAAGAGCTGTAAGCCCGACATATCTCCAAGGCGGTTTTCATTCACCGAAAAAGCGTCATTCAAACAAAACAACTATTTATTAAGCCCCTATAAAGAATGAAGAAAATCTTATTGACCGCAGGCTTTGCCCTATTCGCTTGGGGATCGACCTGCTTGGCGCAAAGCACGTATTTCAGCGACAGTAAAGAATGGCTCCGGAAAGCTGAAGCCTGCAAGCCGGAGTTGAGTTATCAAACTATTTCTCCCGTAAAAGTCGTCCGTTCCGTACAGGACGCAAAAGCATTCCAAGGCTGGCGGATGGAAGATACCGGACAACCGGATATCCTCTTCAACGAACCATTCAAAAAACATCCTGCCATTACCCTGGATTTCGGCAATCATTATACAGGTTATCTCACTTTCTCCATCAAACCATCCGGACTGAAAGCGGCCGACGCACCCGTCCGGCTTAAGTTCACCTTTGCAGAAGTTCCAAGTGAATTAAACACCCCACTCGAACCTTATAAGGGTGGCCTGGCCCGTTCTTGGGTACAGGACGAGATCGTGACGATCATGAGCGTCCCACACGAGATGACGATCTCGCGCCGCCTGGCAGGACGCTACCTGAAGATCGAACTGTTGGGTATATCGAGTAGTTTCGACTTCGTGTTCGACAAACTGACCTTCAAGGCACAAACCTCCGTCTCCAACGAAGCACCGGCTTTAGCCTCTACCACCGATCCTCTGGTCCGGGACATATACGAAGTGGGCTTGAACACCCTAAAGGAATGCATGCAGACCGTCTATGAAGACGGGCCTAAACGGGATCGCCGCCTGTGGATTGGTGACCTCTATCTCGAAGCATTGGCAAACGCCTATACGTTCAAGAACCATGAACTGACCAAATATTGCCTGTATCTGCTCGCCGCATTTGCTAACGACGAAGGCTTGCTGCATGCCACACTGCTCGAAAAGCCCCAACCCCATCCGCAATACGGCACGCACACGCTGGACTACTGCCTCATTTACAATGTAGCCTTGTTGGAATACCTGAAAGAGACGGGAGACATGGAAACAGCGAATGACCTATGGCCCGTTGCCGTCCGCCAAATAGAATTGGCGCTTCGCCAGTTCTCATCGGAATGGATCTATGACATGGATAAGAAACCTCAATACTGGCTGGTATTCGACTGGAAAGACGGCTATGACCGTCAAGCTTCCATGCAAGGATTAACGATTTTCGCCCTGCAACACAGCTACGAATTGGCAAAAATGTTAGGAAAAGAAAAGGAGGCCGGCGAATGGCCAGCAATAGCCGGCAAGATGAAGAAAGCTGCCCGCCAGCATTTCTACGACAAGAAACGGGGCGTAATGGTCAGTGGCAAAGACAAACAAGTCTCCTATCTGTCGCAGGTTTGGATGATCCTGTCCAACACGCTGGACAAGAAAGAAGGAGCTAAGGCGATGGCTGCCGTCATGTCCATGCCCGACGCTTGCTATCCGGGCTGCCCCTATGCTTACCATTATGTAATAGAAGCCCTTCTGCAATGCGACATGCAGCAAGACGCACGCAAACTGATTACCGATTATTGGGGCAGCATGGTAAAGCGAGGAGCCGATACTTTCTGGGAGGTCTATGACCCGAACAATGATTACCTTTCCCCCTATGGCTTCTTCGTAATCAATAGCTATTGCCATGCCTGGAGTTGCACTCCGGTCTATTTTATCAACAAATATCCGGAGATATTCCAAAAATAACCTCTTCCATACCTATAACGAGGAACTGTCAAAATACGCTTGATGATTGTTTTTAGACACGGATTACAGGGATTACGCGGATTTTTATTCTGTCCCTGTGAAATCCCTGTAATCCGTACTTAAAAAAGAAGTAGCAAGCAAAGTTCTATTTTGACAGACTCTTGCAATCTTTCAGGAAATATGTCGACCAGCAGACAGAACTTTCTCTCCTCCTTCCAAAACCTAAAATCCTTATCATAAATCTGAATAGTCATTTTCAAAAGAAGAACTTACAATAATAAAGATAAAACAAGTATTACCATTACTATTTATAACATAAAACACCCCTATTTGTAACAATCCATTACCAATACAATATTCTCATACATTAAGATACTATTTACACTTACAACACATCAAAACGTCGTATATTTGCATTGTAATAAAGCAAAAAGATATAATAATCAAAACAACAATAACAAAAATGACAGAACCAATCAGATTTACAAAGATGCACGGAGCCGGGAACGACTATATATACGTGAATGCAATGGCTTTTCCGATCCGGAACCCGGAAAAACTTGCCATCAGGTTAAGCGCTCCTCATACCGGGATCGGCTCAGACGGACTGGTTCTGATCGGTTCGTCGAAAATCGCCGACTTCAGCATGCGTATTTTCAATGCAGACGGTTCCGAAGCCATGATGTGCGGAAATGCCTCCCGTTGTATCGGCAAATATGTATATGACAAAAGACTGACAGACAAAAAAAACGTTACACTGGAAACACGATCCGGCATTAAGGAGTTACAACTGACCACCCGAAAGCTTTCCGGTTCCCGCGAAGAAGTTATCGAAGTAACGGTCGACATGGGCTGTCCGGTTGTAGGTGAAGCAGCCCTCGAAATAGAAGCCGGGGGCTATTTTTATACGGGAACAGTTGTCTCGATGGGGAATCCGCATCTCGTTATTTTTGTTGAAGATATCGCGAATATAAATCTGCCGACCATCGGACCTTTACTGGAATGCCATCCGCTGTTCCCGAACCGGACGAATGTCGAGTTTGTTCAGGTATTAAATATGGACGAAGTACGGATGAAGGTTTGGGAACGAGGCTCCGGCATTACACAAGCTTGCGGAACCGGAGCCTGTGCGACAGCTGTCGCAGGCGTGATACGCAGAAAAACCGGACGGAAAACCAAAGTCGTCATGGATGGAGGCCCTCTCACCATCCGTTGGGACGAAAGTTCCGAACACGTCTATATGACCGGCGGGGCGGTCAAGGTATTCGAGGGAGAACTGGAAATATAAACACAACAAAAAACAATTGATAGAGTATGGCACTGATTAATGAACATTTCCTGAAGCTGCAAAACAACTACCTGTTCTCGGACATCGCAAAGAAAGTAAACAGTTTTAAGGTTACACATCCGAAAAAGAAGATTATCCGCATGGGTATCGGCGATGTGACACAACCGTTAGCCCCTGCCGTCATCGAGGCCATGCACAAAGCAGTCGATGAAATGGCAAGTAAGGATACATTTCACGGATACGGCCCCGAACAAGGTTATCCGTTTCTGATAGATGCCATCATCAAGAATGATTATGCCAGCCGCGGTATCTTCCTCGAACCCGGAGAAGTGTTTGTGAGCGACAGTGCCAAAAGCGACTGTGGGAATATCGGTGATATGCTTCGCCACGACAACAGTATCGGCGTGACAGACCCGGTCTATCCGGTATATATCGATTCGAACGTGATGAGCGGACGGACCGGAACACTGGAAGACGGCAAATGGAGCGATGTGGTCTACATACCTTGCACGGAAGCCAACGATTTCGTGCCCGACCTGCCCAGCCGCCGTGTAGACATCATTTACCTTTGCTACCCGAACAACCCGACCGGAACGACGCTTACGAAAGAGGAACTGAAAAAATGGGTGAACTATGCCCTTGCCAACGACTGCCTGATCATGTACGACTCGGCTTACGAAGCCTATATCCAGGACCCCAATATCCCCCACTCGATCTACGAGATCAAGGGAGCGAAAAAGGTGGCGATCGAGTTCCGCAGTTTCTCCAAGACAGCTGGTTTCACAGGTGTGCGTTGTGGTTACACGATTGTCCCGAAAGAGTTGAACGCCTTTACCCTGGCAGGCGAACGGGTTCCGCTGAACCGGATGTGGAACCGCCGCCAATGCACGAAGTTCAACGGTACGAGCTACATCACCCAGCGAGGTGCCGAAGCAGTCTACAGCCCGGAAGGAAAAACACAGATCAGGAAAACGATCGATTACTACATGACCAACGCCCGTATCATGCGGGAAAGCCTCCAGAGCTGCGGCCTGCGGGTGTATGGTGGCGAAAACGCTCCTTACATCTGGCTGAAAACACCGGACGGACTCTCCTCTTGGAAATTTTTTGACAAACTGCTTTATGAAGTCAATATAGTAGGAACCCCCGGTGTAGGGTTCGGACCCGGAGGCGAGGGATTTCTCCGTCTCACCGCTTTCGGAGACAGAGACGACACGTTGGAGGCCATGAGCAGGCTGAAGAAGTGGTTGCTCTAAGTTGGCTGTCGATGAATCCCGATCTATCGGCATACTTGGAAAATTATCACATCAAATCATTATATCTATGTCAAAGTTAAGATTCAGAGTAGTAGAAACAGCCTTCAAGAAACAGGCTGTGGAAGTTCCGACTCCGGACGAACGTCCATCCGGTTATTTCGGGCAAAACGTATTCAACCGGGCGAAGATGTTCAAATACCTTACTGAAAAAGCATATGGACGAATCACGGACTGTATCGACAACGGCACTCCACTCGACCGAGAAACAGCCGATGCCGTTGCCGTCGGCATGAAGAAATGGGCGATCGAAATGGGTGCCACCCACTACACACACTGGTTCCATCCGCTGACCGAGGGAACGGCCGAGAAGCACGACGCTTTCGTCGAACACGACGGAAAAGGTGGCATGGTCGAAGAGTTCTCCGGCAAACTGCTGATCCAGCAAGAACCGGATGCATCCAGTTTTCCGAACGGCGGTATCCGGAACACATTCGAGGCACGCGGCTATTCCGCCTGGGACCCTTCCTCTCCCGCTTTCATCGTAGGCGATACACTCTGCATCCCGACTATCTTCATCGCTTATACCGGCGAATCGCTGGACTACAAAGCCCCACTGCTGAAAGCCCTCGAAGCCGTCAACAAGGCTGCCACAGATGTCTGCCATTACTTCAATCCGGATGTAAAGAAAGTGTACGCTTACCTGGGCTGGGAACAAGAGTACTTCCTGGTCGATGAAGGCTTGTATGCTGCACGTCCCGACCTATTGCTAACCGGCCGTACGTTGATGGGACACGAAAGTTCGAAAAACCAGCAGCTGGAAGACCACTACTTCGGCGCTATTCCGACTCGTGTCATGGAGTTTATGAAGGAACTGGAAATCGAATCGCTCAAATTAGGCATTCCTTTGAAAACACGCCACAATGAAGTAGCTCCGAACCAGTTCGAGTTAGCTCCCATTTTCGAAGAATGCAACCTGGCGAACGACCATAACTTGCTCGTAATGGCCCTGATGCGTAAGATCAGCCGTAAACATGGCTTCCGTGTCCTGTTACACGAAAAACCATTCAAAGGCGTAAACGGTTCCGGTAAACATAACAACTGGTCATTAGGAACCGACACAGGCATCCTCCTGATGGCTCCGGGCAAGACACCGGAAGAAAACCTCCGCTTCATCACCTTCATCGTCAATGTGCTGATGGCTGTATATCGCCACAACGGACTATTGAAAGCTAGCATTTCAAGCGCCACCAACGCCCACCGCTTAGGAGCCAACGAGGCACCTCCGGCAATCATCTCCAGCTTCCTTGGAACACAGTTATCAAAAGTCCTGGAGCATCTTGAAAAAAGCGAACCGGAAGATCTGATGTTGGCAGGCAAGCAGGGCATGAAGCTCGACATCGCCCGCATTCCCGAACTGCTGATCGATAATACCGACCGTAACCGTACCTCACCTTTTGCCTTCACCGGCAACCGATTTGAATTTCGTGCCGTAGGCTCAGAAGCCAACTGCGCTTCTGCTATGCTCGCCCTGAACGCGGCTGTAGCCGAACAATTGAAGACATTCAAAACCGAGGTTGATGCAAAAATTGCCGATGGCAAAGAAACATTCGCCGCCATTCTCGAAGTGCTCCGTAAAGACATCAAGGAATGCAAGGCGATCCGCTTCGACGGCAACGGCTACAGTGACGAATGGAAAGTCGAAGCTGCTCGTCGTGGCCTGGACTGCGAGACAAGCGTGCCGGAGATCTTCGACAACTATCTGAAAGAAAGCAGCGTCCGGATGTTCGAATCCACCGGTGTCATGACACGCAAGGAACTGGAAGCCCGTAACGAAGTCAAATGGGAAACCTATACGAAGAAAATCCAAATCGAAGCCCGCGTACTCGGCGACCTGGCAATGAACCACATCATCCCGACCGCCACCAAATACCAGACTTCCCTGATCGACAACGTCTACAAAATGAAAGACCTTTTCCCTGCCGATAAAGCTTCTATCCTTTCGTCCCGCAACCTGGAAATTATTGAAGACATCGCCTATCGCACCAACTTCATCAAAGAGAAGGTCGACGAAATGGTGGAAGCCCGCAAGGTCGCCAACAAGATCGAAAGCGAACGCGAGAAGGCAATCACCTACCACGACAAGATCGTCCCGATGCTAGAAGCCATCCGCTATCACATCGACAAATTAGAACTGGTTGTTGACGACCAGATCTGGACATTACCGAAATACAGGGAACTATTATTTATCAGATAAATCCGAGAAGGTATTCAGACAATAGTTTTTTGTTGATTGTTTTGTGTTTGCAAGGGGAGCATGCAGTGAAGTATGGCTCCCCTTCTTTTTTAATCCAAAGGAATTGCATACCTTTGGAGCATAATTCAATAAGAAAGGAGTTTACATCATGACGGCAATGGAATTACAACAATGGAAACAGAACTTCATACGCGATTATCTGGACGAGATAGACGATATGGAGGTTTTAGAAAAAATCAAAAAATATGCCAAACGCATTATACCCAAGAAAGAGAACGCTCGCCCTTGTGTCATTCACTCGCAGGAAGAGATGATTGCGAAGGTCAGGGAAGCTGAGGCTCAAGTGGAAAGAGGTGAATACATTACAGACGAAGAACTTTCTAAAGAAATAGAAACATGGTTTCGATGACACGCCTAATCTGGTCTAAGATGGCCAAAGATGGAATGAAAGCCATAATCCGATACTATAGAAAAGAGGCGTCTGCACAAGTTGCAAGGAATATCAAACCTCTATCCAGCGGGAAGCACAACGATTGCTTCTTATGCCCCAAATCGGGGCTGTCGAACCGTTGTTGGCAACAAAAAGCAGGGAATATCGCTATATAATCAGTTCACACTATAAAATTATCTATTATATACAAAATACGACTATTGTCATCGCCTGTATCTTCGATTGCCGTCAAGACCCCGACAAACTCAAAAACCTATAAGACAAATATAAACGAATATGAACTACGGATTTGTAAAAGTTGCCGCCGCCGTGCCGCATATACAGGTAGCGGATTGTTTTTATAATATAGAAAAGATAGAAGGGCTGATGCGACAAGCATCAGAAAAAGGTGTACAGATCATCGCTTTTCCGGAGCTGTCCGTCACCGCCTACACCTGTCTCGACCTCTTTGCCCAGCAAACGCTACTTGATGGCGCAGAAACAGCGCTGCTCCAACTGGTCAGCAATACGGAAGACCTGAATATCCTGGCTATCGTCGGCGTTCCGCTCCGGACAGGAAACCAGCTGATCAATGCCGCCGTTGTCTTCCAAAAAGGAGTTATACGGGGCGTCGTCCCTAAGACATATTTGCCCAACTATAAAGAGTTCCAGGAACAACGTTGGTTCACATCCGCCACAGAGCTTCGGACATCGACGATTTCCATCGGGGAAGAAGAATACCCGATGGGCAGCCACCTGCTGTTCCGTTCGGGACAACTCACGATTGGCATCGAGATATGCGAAGACCTTTGGGTCCCCGTCCCCCCCAGTTCCCTGCTGGCGATGGAAGGAGCCAACATCATCTTCAACCTCTCCGCCAGCAACGAACTGATCGGTAAGCACACCTATCTGCGTTCGCTGATCTGCCAACAATCCGCCCGTTGCATGGCAGGCTATGTCTACGCCTCTTCCGGCTTCGGCGAATCAAGCACCGACCTCGTCTTTGCTGGTAACGGGATCATCGCCGAGAATGGCAACCTGCTTGCCGAGTCTCCCCGATTCACGATGGAAGAACAACTTGTCATCAGCGAGATCGATATAGAGACATTACAAAACGACCGCCAGGTAAACACCAGTTTCATGTATGGAGCATCCGGTCTGCTGAAGGAGAAGGCACAGGTTGTAGACTTCCAAGTTCGGACTCCGGACGGATTCAGCCTGACACGTCCGATCGATCCGCATCCGTTTACCCCCTCCGGAGACGCTTTGAAGGAACGCTGTGAAGAAATATTCCACATACAGGTAACTGGCCTTACCAAACGACTCATACATGCACATGCTCAAACGGCTGTCGTCGGTATTTCAGGCGGCCTAGATTCTACGTTGGCTTTGCTCGTGACCGTCATGACATTCGACGCTCTGAAGATACCACGAGGGCAGATCATCGGCATCACGATGCCCGGGTTCGGTACGACCGACCGCACTTATACCAACGCCTGTGACCTCATCCGCTCCCTCGGTGTCACCCTGAAAGAAATCTCGATCAAGGAAGCCTGCCTACAACATTTCCGCGACATCGACCACGATCCGTCCGTCCACGACGTGACCTACGAAAACAGCCAGGCACGCGAACGGACCCAATTGCTGATGGATGTCGCCAACCAGAAGAACGGACTCGTCATAGGGACCGGCGATCTCTCCGAACTGGCACTCGGCTGGGCGACCTATAACGGCGACCATATGTCGATGTACGGCGTGAACGGAAGTATCCCGAAAACATTGGTCAAATACTTAGTCGAATGGGTTGCCAACTACAAGGTGGACGATGCTTCCCGCCTCACCTTGCTGGACATCGTCGCCACACCGATCAGCCCTGAACTAATCCCGGCAGACGAAAACGGTAACATCAAACAAAAGACAGAGGACCTGGTCGGCCCATACGAATTGCACGACTTCTTCCTCTACCATTTCCTGCGTTTCGGCTCCCACCCGTCCAAGATTTATTTCTTAGCACAGAAAGCATTCGCAGGCACTTACGACAATGCTACGATCAAGAAATGGCTCTACACCTTCTTCCGCCGTTTCTTCCAGCAGCAATTCAAACGTAGTTGCCTGCCAGACGGTCCCAAGGTCGGCTCCGTCAGCCTCTCGCCACGTGGAGACTGGCGTATGCCGAGCGATGCAGTATCGCGACTCTGGTTGGAAGAGATAGAAAGGGTATAAAAAAAGGCTATCGGAAGCAATCCGATAGCCTTTTTTTAAGGATATTTCTATTTTATCTTATTCAGACAAAGCGAATGCCGGCTGACGGTGGATCCACTGTCCACGAGTAAAGTCGGGGAAGTCTACCAATGCACCGCCACGAGCGATAGACATCTCGGACAAAGCAGAAATAGCACTCCATGCAGCAGCATCGTAGCAGTCCATAGGAGCCGGTTTCTTGTTATGGATAGCGTTGATCAAGTCGAACATCATCACGTAGTCCATACCACCATGTCCGGCCTGAGCAGCTTCGGCTTCATGTTTGGACCACAATGTATGGTCGAACTTCTTAAACCATTCTTCCGAATCATCCCAACGGTGAGGTTTGGATTGATTTTCAACGTAAACGTGATCGCCATCGTTCATCCACAAACCTTCGGTTCCCTGAATGCGGAAACCCAAAGAATAAGGACGGGGGGAATTCGTGTCATGTGTAACGATAACCGTCTGCCCGTTTGCACATTTGATCATGGAGGTTACAATATCGCCCAAGTTGAAACGGACTTTTGCCAACGGATGGTTTTCACCACCATTGTCCACGATGAACTTATGCAAGCCACGAGACTGGGTTGCCATAGCAGACAAGGAGAGGAAACGGTTACCACGGTTGATATCAAGGCAGTTTGCCACCGGTCCGATTCCATGCGTCGGGTAGACATCGCCGTTACGACGGACAGAATGGTTCGTACGCCACTGGGCCTCTGCAAACGCATCTTTACCCATGCGCAACTCACCGCCTTTCTGATAAGTATAATGTTTTCCATCATTGAATTTGACATCGCGCAAATCATGTTCATAACCGCAAGTCGCATGCAGCAATTCACCAAACAGGCCTTTGCGGACCATGTTCAACGCAGCCATACAATCGCGACGATAGCAAACGTTTTCCATGATGTTCAGATGGCTTCCCGTAGCTTCTGATACGTTGACCAGATCCCAGCATTCTTCCAGCGTATTGGCAGCAGACACTTCCACACCGACATAAGGAACACCTGCTTTCATGGCTGCAACCGACATCGGTACGTGCCATTCCCACGGGCTGGCGATGATAACGCAATCGAATTCTTCGTTGTTCAACATCTTTTCAAATTCACGTTCGCTACCTGTATATACCTTCGGAGCCGGCACATTGAACTTGGCGATATGATCCAGTGTACGCTGGATCGGGCCAGCCTGGATATCACAGATAGCCACGATCTTGTTTCCGGGGATAGACAATACGTTGTTAATATGTTCATGACAACGGGAACCTGTACCGATAAAACCGAAGCGCAATTTGCCATCGTCTTTGCCGGCAGGTTTCTTTTTCTTTTCTGCACTTGTTTCTGTTGTAACTGTAGCAGCAGCGGCGTTACTACTTAATGCAAGACCAGCAGTACCAATTCCGGCAGCGGTCATCTTTTTCAGGAATGAACGACGAGTGTTTTCCATTTTTCAATTTAGAATTTTATGTTAAGTGGGCAAATTTATAATATTCCATGAATATTTCAAAGGATAAATGGTGGTTTTATTTATTTGCCGTTCTTTTCTTATTCCGCCAAAAACTTCCATCGCGTTTGTTACCGAACATATTCCTGCGCTTCGACTCTTCCTTCATCGCTTTTTTCTTCTCGGCAACCGCTTCCTTTACCTCGGCAGTCTCAAACATATGGCCTCCGGCAACCGGCACATCTTTACCGATTAGTTTTTGGATATCCTTCAGATACGGAACTTCCTCCACATCGCAGAAAGAGAAAGCAATCCCGCTACGGCCGGCACGTCCGGTGCGGCCGATACGGTGTACATATGTCTCCGGCACATTCGGCAAATCATAGTTGATGACATGCGAAAGATGATCGACATCAATGCCGCGGGAGGCAATATCGGTCGCGATCAAAACACGAAGCGTATGATCTTTAAAACTGGATAAGGCACGCTGACGAGCATTCTGCCCTTTGTCTCCATGAATGGCTTCCGCACCAATCCCGGATTTGTTCAGGACACGAGCGACTTTGTCGGCTCCGTACTTTGTACGGGTAAAAACCAAAACGGATTCCAACGAACGGTCTTCCAGCAGATTCTTCAGCAGGTTGATCTTTTCCACTTTCTCTACAAAATAGACAGACTGGTCAATCGTATCGACAGTGGAAGATACAGGAGTCACCTCTACTTTCTCAGGTTCATGGAGGATCGTTCCGGCCAGACGCTCGATTTCCGGTGGCATTGTTGCAGAGAAGAACAGAGACTGGCGCTTCTTGGGCAGCAAAGGCAGGATACGTTTGATATCGTGGATAAATCCCATATCCAGCATCCGGTCCGCTTCGTCCAAAACAAAATATTCCAATGTATCCAGACGGATAAAACCCTGACTGAGCAGATCTAACAGACGACCGGGAGTTGCGATCAACACATCCACACCCCGTTCCAAAGCATCCGTCTGTGGTTTCTGTCCCACACCACCGAAAATAACGGTATGTTTCACGTGAGTATAACACCCGTATGCCGTAAAGCTTTCACCGATCTGGATCGCCAATTCGCGTGTCGGAGTCAGGACCAGGGCTTTAATACCCGGCTTACGCCTACTTGAAATCTGTTCTTCGATCTTCTGAATGATAGGGATGGAAAAAGCTGCCGTCTTACCGGTTCCTGTCTGTGCGCAACCTAATAAATCAGATCCGTCCAATACTAGGGGAATGGCTTCGGCTTGTATGGGAGTGGGAGTTGTGTACTTTTCTTTTTTGAGAGCCTTGCGTATCGGCTCGATCAGTTCTAATTGTTCAAATGTCATATAATAAGTATGAGCCATCACGGCTCGTTAAATAAATAATGATGACAAAGGTACACAAAAATTCAGGGCATTGTACCAAAACAGCAACAATTTCTTATTTCTATGGAAAGAAAAACCTTTTTTGTCCCGAATAATTCTTTTTTAAGTGCCTACCAATTCTGTAATCGGCGTCAGTGATTATATAATCAGTGGTTGTGATTTTATAATCACTGACACTGATTTTATAATCACAACCACTGATTACAAAATTTGTAGGCATTCTGATGTTTTTTTGCTCATGTAGATAAGTTTTCTTGTAGCAAGGAAATATTATTTCTTATATTTGCGTGCTTAAAAAACATTCAGTTCTTTTTGATTCTCATGAAAGAATTATTGTTACTACTCAAACGGTTCTTCGGATACACTACATTTCGCCCTTTACAGGCTGAAATCATACAGCGCATCTTGCAGAAAGAAGATTCGCTGGTCCTGATGCCTACGGGTGGCGGCAAGTCGATCTGTTTTCAGCTTCCGGCGATCTACATGCCGGGAACTGCCATCGTAGTATCTCCCCTTATTGCTCTGATGAAGGACCAAGTCGAAGGACTGATCGCCAATGGCATACCGGCATCAACACTCAACAGCATGATGCCTGAGGAAGAACGCCACCGGGTACGGCAACTCTGCATACAGGGGAAGGTGAAGCTGCTTTACATCTCCCCCGAAGGGATCATAAGCGAACTGCATTGGCTTCTTCCCCGCATCGACATTTCGCTGATCGCCATTGACGAAGCACATTGTATCTCGCATTGGGGACATGATTTCCGTCCCGAATATACCCAGCTGTCCGTTCTGAAAGAGAATTTCCCGAAAGTACCGATCGTCGCCCTGACAGCTACGGCGGACAAAATCACCCGGACAGACATACTGAATCAACTGAAACTACGTGATCCTAAAACATTCATCTCGTCTTTCGATCGCCCGAACCTATCGCTCACTATCCGTCGCGGACTGAGCAAAAAGGAAAAGATTGCAGCGATCGTCCATTTCATCAACCGCCACCACCGGCAAAGCGGCATCATCTACTGCATGAGCCGCAACAGTACGGAATCTTTGGTTGAAGAACTGTCCGAATACAGTATCCGGGCAGTCGCCTATCATGCCGGACTAAGCCCCGACAAGCGCGAGAAAGCGCAGGACGATTTCATCAACGACCGTGTCAATGTGGTATGTGCGACAGTCGCGTTCGGAATGGGGATAGACAAAAGCAATGTCCGCTGGGTCATTCATTATAATATGCCGTCAAGCATCGAGAACTACTACCAGGAAATAGGCCGTGCCGGGCGGGACGGCATGAAAAGCGACACGCTTCTTTTCTATTCCGTAGGCGATATCCTGCTCCTCCGCCGTTTTGCAGAAGAAAGCGGACAGAAAGACGTCAGTTTGCAAAAGTTAAACCGGATGCGCCGGTATTGCGAAGCAGACATCTGCCGACGCCGTATCTTGCTGAGCTATTTCGGAGAAGAAACGGACAAGGATTGCGGGAACTGCGACGTCTGCAAGAACCCTCCCCAGCGTTTCGACGGGAGTATCTTGGTGCAGAAAGCCTTGAGCGGTATTTTCCGTACTGGGCAAACAGCTAATATGCACCTGCTGATCGATATACTCCGGGGGGCCGAAAAGGAAGAGTTGAAGGAAAAAGGATATGACAAACTAAAAACCTACGGGGTTGGCAAGGACCTCAGCTACAAAGAGTGGAAAGAATATTTATACCAGATGCTTCAGCTCGGTTATATCGAAATCGACTATATGTCAGCCGGCCACCTGAAAGTGACTCCATTAGGGCGTAAAGTCCTTTTCGGCGAACAGCAGGCACTCATGACCATTTATCAAAAGACAAAAGACTTTGCCCTGCCGACCAAAAAAGGCGGCTACAAATACCGTCCGATCCGTCCGATCGAATCCACCTCCGTAGAAGAAACGCTTCTCGACTCCCTGCAACAGCTTCGCAAGCAGATTGCCGAACGTGAACATACCCCGGCTTATATCATCTTTTCAGATGATGCCCTCGAAGATATGGTCCAGAAGAAACCGGTCACACTCGACGAGTTTAGCGAAATACGAGGTGTCGGACAGCTCAAACTGGACAAATACGGAAAAGTATTCGTCGCCCTGATCCGCTTTGTCCTTCGTTTGCCTAAAAAAGAATAAAAAAGAAAAACAAACAATCGTCCTATTCTTTTGTTTATATTTACATAATGAATAGAATGATAGATACAATGAAAACAGTCCCCATACTCTTACTACTTTGTCTTTCCTCACTGAGTTTCTGTACGACAAAGCCGAGAGAGCCGCAGGGACCCGGTTCCCCCAGACAAAACATTCCGATTGCCGAAACAACACCGGAACCGGAGGCACCCCCTCCCCTCATTGAAACCATTATAGAAAAGGAACTACTTTACGACCAGCACACGTTGACCGATACTTACCCGTATAAAGATACGACACGGGAATTTCAATGGGATAAGATCCGTGCCGGTATTCGTCTGCTCGATTCGATCCGGCAAAAACCGTCCCGTTGGGCGATCTTTCAAAACTACAGGAACAAGAATGGGGAAGCTCCACTGGTCCGAAATTTTCATCGCGATACTTACAAGCGTGTTTCCGACACTTTAGGTATCGAACGTTACCAGTCTGTCCCACTGTATCTGCCAGACGATACGCTGACAGCCGAACGCTATGGCCGTGACGGGACTCTGGTGAAATTACTGGACGACAGCGACCACCTTTTCCGTATCCAAACGATCTATACAAACGGGGAATGGCTGGTTCCCGGAAAATATGTCAAGTCGATAGCCGATAGCGTCACATTCGACAAGGCCATATTCGTCGATGTCACCAACCAAAATATCGCAACGCTCGAGCATACGGGTTCCAAATGGCTTGTCAGAAGCATGAATCCGGCAACAACAGGGCAGCACCGCCCTCCATACGCACAGGAAACGCCATTAGGCATATTTGTCGTCCAGGAAAAGAAGGCAAGGATGATTTATCTGGTAGACGGCAGCAAAGAGACAGGTGGATTCGCTCCTTATGCCAGTCGGTTCACCAACGGAGGGTATATCCACGGAGTTCCGGTAAACGCGCCGCGTAAGTCGCTGATCGAATACAGTCCAACGCTTGGAACGACTCCACGTTCCCATATGTGCGTCCGGAATGCGACCTCGCACGCCAAGTTCGTTTATGATTGGGCGCCTGTAAATGAGACTATTGTTTTCGTTTTTGATTAAAAGTCTTATCTTTGTGCGACATTATTCAATCTTATGTTATTGCGCATCTGTTTATACTTGTTTTTATTATTTCTTCCGGCTAATTATACGATAACCAGAAGTTCGTTTCCCCTAATTCCGGCTGATCCTGCGGCGGCCATGTCTTCGGTATGCCGACAGCTCTATACAGATATGCAGCTGGATAATGTGGTGGACTATACCGCCTTCGAACAAGCAATAACCGGATCGCAGGCAATCGAACGACGTAACAAGGATATCATTACCCTGATCGACTTCACGAAGCCTTCCACGGAAGAGCGGCTTTATGTTCTGGATATCCGGCACAAGAAACTCCTGTTCTCCTCTCTCGTCTCGCATGGGAAAAACAGCGGAGGAAATTACGCCACGTCTTTCTCCAACAAAGTCAATTCTTACAAAAGTTCATTGGGATTTTTCGTGACGGAGAATACCTATCAGGGTAAAAACGGCTATTCCTTAGTCCTGAACGGTTTGGAAAAAGGGATCAACGACCGGGCAAAAGAACGGGCGATTGTGGTACACGGGGCTAATTATTGTAGCCCGTCCGTTGCTGCATCGGCAGGCCGCTTAGGTAGAAGTTTCGGTTGTCCCGCCCTGCCTCAGTCACTTGCCAAGCCAATTATCAACACCATCAAAAACGGGACCTTGCTCTACATATATGCCAATGACAAAGACTATTTGAGCCAAAGCACGATCTTATCAACCGAAAGATCGATTTCTCCAAACTCGATCATCGCATTGAACAACCTGATACGGGAATAGCCCGGCAAATCCTCCGGCCGGATATCACCTGCAACCATCTCTCCCCGATCCAGCAAAGAAGCCCTTTTCGTTCCTGCCAGCAACGGTACGGAAGGGGTAATCCATTGTTTTCCGTTCCAGAGCGCAATATTGCAAATAGAAGTGTCGGTCAACCATCCTCTCCGAACGATCAGCACGTCGTCCTCCGTTTCGCGCAAATCGAACAAACGGTTCAGTACACTCCGGTCCGTACTTTTATACCGATAGTCAGCTTCATCATCGGCAACCAATCGCAAAGAGGATACCGGACGAATATGATAGGAGGCATACTCCACTTTCAGGATATCTTTATCATATTCAACGCGACACTTTGTCCGTTCCCGGTAGTCTCCAGGTTGGATACAGTCACTCAAATCAAGGAAACCGGTTTGATGCAACACGTCCCGGCGTGTCTCATTCATACGCCGGTTATGGTAGGGCAAATTATGAATCTGCCCGTTCTCGATCCGGATCGTTTCAATAAATGGGGACATAGACTTTCTGTTTCATTTCGTCATACTCACTTGCCAAATCACTTTGGGAGGTGATGCCTCCTCCACTCTTAAAGACCAAAGAGCCATCCCCCTGTCGTTCCAAAAAGCGAATCATGACAGCACTGTTCAAACTATTCCCGTCAAAATAGCCCATAACACCCGTATAGAACCCTCTTTCGTATGTCTCGGCTTCCGCTATAATCTCCATTGTCTTCTTTTTAGGTGCGCCAGTAATGGAGCCTGCCGGAAGGAGGCAAAATAGCAAATCTCCTATCTCTACCTGCCAATTCCCGGCAAGACGACCCCGGATCTCCGAACTGACCTGCAACAAAGCACCTTTATGCGTCAGCAACTCGTCTATGTACCGATAACGGATCACCGTCACCTCGGTCGCCACTATACTCAGGTCATTGCGGATCAGGTCGACAATCGTAGCATGCTCGGCCGTTTCCTTCGGATCGTCCAATATCCGCCTGCGGGCATCCGGCAACGTAGCATCGATCGTTCCCTTCATCGGATAGGAATAGATATGTTCATCCCGTATCTTCACGAATGTCTCAGGAGAGAAAACAACAAAACGATCTTTCAGCCAGAGCTTATACCGGGCTTCCGAACGGACAAAAACATCCTCTAAACTCAGATCGGTCCGGACAGGAGTAGCGCAAGTCAGATTGACTAAGTAAGAGTTTCCAGCCCGGATATGTCCGACAACTTTATGAAACGAGCCGGCATAAGCCTCCTGTGTCATAGGGAACGTTTCCCACCGGATCGCAGAAGTCAAGTTCTCCGGGATCTTCATGCGACTTGCAATCGTAGCATTCGTCACACCATCCAGGTCGTAAAGCAACATCTCAGGATCGACCTGGTCCAGCTCTTCTACAATCACCCGGTCTTGCTTGTAATCGATCACAAACAGGAAAGGCCGCCTTTCCGCACCCAATCGGTTCATACGGCAGACGGCCTCTATACGGTTATAGAATATCATATCAGAAAACGTTCGGTCAAACCTCCAAAGGCATCGATACGGCGATCCCGGAAGAAAGGCCACCAACGGCGGACATTCTCGCTACGCGTCTTATCGATCTCCACAATTCGTATTTCTTCATCACTATTGGAAAGTTCGGCCAAGAGCTCACCCTGCGGACCGGCGACAAAACTGTTTCCCCAGAACTGAATCCCATTCGTTTGCCCGGACGGATCAGCCTCGTGCCCCACCCGGTTAACCGTAACGACCGGAAGCCCGTTGGCCACAGCATGCCCCCGCTGAACAGTTACCCAAGCTCCTAACTGGCGTTTTTTCTCGTCCTCCGTATCACTACTTTCCCAACCTATAGCTGTCGGATAAATCAGCAGTTCCGCCCCTTTCATCGCCATCAGGCGAGCAGCTTCGGGATACCATTGGTCCCAACAAACCAATACGCCCAATTTACCCACCGAAGTATCGATCGGCTCAAACCCAAGATCACCGGGAGTAAAATAGAACTTCTCATAATAGGCCGGATCATCCGGAATATGCATTTTACGGTATTTCCCGGCAATAGTCCCGTCTTTCTCAATCACGACAGCTGTATTATGATACAAACCGGGAGCCCGTTTCTCAAACAAAGAAAGAACCAACACGATCCCCAATTCTTTTGCCAACGCCCCGAAGCCCTCTGTAGAAGGTCCTGGAATCGGTTCAGCCTGATCGAACACTTCGGTATTCTCCGTCTGGCAAAAATAAAGCCCGTTATGCAACTCCTGCAAAACGACCAACTCCACCCCTTGCAAAGCACAAACCCGGATATTTTGTTTCAGCTTCTCAATATTAGCAGCCCGGTCCCCCGTATTCGCCTGCTGCACCATCCCTACCTTTAACGTATTCATCCTTATTTTTTATTCTTCATTCTTCATTCAAATAACCCCCTCCGGATACTGCATCGTCACGCAATGTAGCGAACCATGTTGTTTAATCAACGGCAAGCAATTGATCCCAATAATCTCACGATCCAGAAAAACCTGTTGCAAAGCATCCTTCGCCAGTTCATCCTTTGGAGAATTATAATATGGAAGCAACACAGCTCCGTTGATAATCAAAAAATTGGCATAAGTGGCCGGGAGACGTTCGCCCTCCCATACTACCGGGTCCGCCATTGGCAGAGCAATCAGCCGATAAGGTTTACCGTCAGCCTGTTTGAAAGCCAGCAACTCCTGTTCCATTGCCTGCAGTTCCTCGAAATGTTCATCCGACTCATCCGTACACTGCACATAAGCAATCGTATCTTCGCTACAGAACCGTGCCAGCGTATCGACATGGCTATCCGTATCATCACCGGCCAAATAGCCGTTTTCCAGCCACAAAATACGTTCAAAACCAAAGACATCCTTCAGATAGGCTTCCAGTTCTTCCTTTTGCAGATATTCGTTCCGGTTCACAGACGAAAGACATTCGACGGTAGTGAGCAGCGTTCCTTTGCCATCCGATTCGATACTGCCGCCTTCCAATATGAACGGTTGCATGTTGATAATCGGGATTCCGTCGGCAAAAGTACCCTGCATCGCCAGATTGCGTGTAATCAGATTATCCAAATTTGCCACATATTTCATTCCCCACCCGTTGAACACAAAGTCATACACGGCCGGTTCCCCTTGGTCGAATACGGTAATGCCACCATGATCACGAGCCCAAGTATCATTCGTCGCCATCTCCCTGAAAATGATCCGGCTGTCATCCACATCGCCTAATTGTCTGCGTACTACCTGTTCGTCCGGACAGACAATCAAGAGCTTTTCGTGTTTGATTACCTCTTTGGCAATCGATACGAAGCAAGGAATCACCTCGTCTAATATAGGCGCCCAATCCGTTTCTTCATGCGGCCATGTCAACTGGACGGCACTTTGCGGATACCACTCTGCAGGTAATATGATTTTATTTTCCATCTATATCTAAAATATGCGATTATATTACAGCACAAATATAGGCTTATTTTCTAATACAAAAGTACTACAATTTCTTGGAATACGGAAGCATCATAGGGCAACCGCACCAAAAATCATAAGGGATAATCAATCCTTGTTTTTAGTACGGACATTTTTGTATAAAAGTTTTTTTTGCAAAACAACTATCATACTGTCATAACTAAATTTATATACCTATAGGACAGACTGTTATTCTATGATGGTTGCTGTTTTCAACTATCATTCATCTATCATAACCATCATGGGTGAAAATCAATAAGGTATTATATATCAGCATTCTATAAAATTGTAGATATACTCTGAAGTTGATATAAAATATATAAATAGACTCATTTTTTCATGAATACAAGCTACTCTTTTACCAAAAGCAACTTGAAAAGTTTCTTCAGACCCGGGTGGCAGGATGCGGGAGATCCGGGTGTGGAAGATGTGGAGACCCGGATCTTGATGAAACCGAAACAAGGATGTGGGGCTGTTTATCTGCCTTGTCCGAGGAGGTTTTATGCACTGTTTCCGATTATAATTAGGCGGAATACCTACTTTTTTAACACAAATAGTTCCTTATGTTTGCTAATGATTATTTTGGCTCAATAGAATATAAATATCACATTATCAGTGATATGGGTAAAATTATAGGCAAAAAGTATGATAGTTGCATGATAGTAGTATGATAGTTTAAAGCAGAAACCATCATGCTTTAATCTGTTGAACAATAGTGCATAAAGGCAGAAAATGATAGTATGTTTCTCATGCAACGCTACCATAGATAGGACATCGCCTTGAAAGAACTGACCCAGTCATTCCTCACCAAAGAGAAGCTCAATCAAGACATGGAGAATCCGGAAAAAAAGGTTGGGGAATATTGATAGTTTCCTGCCGGATTCATTCAAAAAACGGAAAGGAGGACAACGTATGTGGCGCGACACGATCATAGTAGAAGAAGACAACCGCATTGTCGCCACAGGTGACAATGTGCGGATGAATACCAGGGAGATAGCCGACCTTTTCAATATCACGGCGGCAAGCGTGAACCGTGCCGTGAAGCGGGTATTGAAGTCGGATGTATTGAACGACTATGAGGTGGTGAAACTCGTCCGTTTGGATAACGGATTGCTGTTGGAGTTCTACTCGTTGGAACCCATCATCGTGTTGTCTTACAAATGGAACACGTTTTACACCTTTGCTATCGGGATAAGGGAAAGCTCGCAACTCACTCGTTCAACTCGTTTGCGACAATCGGAACACAGCCGTACCACTCCGTAAAGCCGAAGCGACTCTGCATAGCCATCGCTCACTACCTCGCTACCTCTTATAGATGCGCCCCGCCAATCACTCATGCGCAACACTGCCACTTATCACTTCGGACTTATCCGCTACGGGTTGCCTACCGCATCTCCCTCGCTCCGAGTTGCAAAAGGAAATGCGCTCCCGATACCCGACAAAAACAACACAAGCCCCGATTTTGCCGGAGCTTACGAATGGGTGGTTGATTAGAATATCTTTATTCCTCTTTGATATACAGAAAATATGGGTCAAATAATTGCAATTCGGTATCAGTACGATCAAGTAACTGGTTGTTGATAAAAAAAGATTCAGCCCATAATTTTGCTGTAATCTTATTTTTTACAGAAATAGGTTCATTCCAAGCGTATAGTCCAATCTTGATACGCTTGATAACTCCCATATCTATAAGCTGTGTCAATGATACTCTGATAGCCTTTTTGCAAGTTCCGTTCAAAGGATAGTCTTTGCCAACAAGTTTGTTGATAGTATCTCTTGAAAGTTCTGTTTCCAAACGCATATATTTGGCTAAAAGAGTTGTAAAGTAATAGCAAAAAGGAAATCTGACATTGATAAGCGAAATTGCTATAACATTAGCCTCGAAAGGAATTTTAAGAGCCGCAAGAATTTTAGTTTTGTTTTGCACCAAAGTTTCATTTATTAAAGGATTCAATATTGAACTTTTGATGTAATTAAAAGTCAATTTGATATTATACTCCCCTGAAAACACCGAGTGTAGGTTTTCGAGCAAATACTGCTCGTTTATTTCGCCCTTGTTAAGATAGTCAGCAAGGGTGCAACAAAATATATCGAGCGGAACTCGCTGTTTGATACTTATTTGTATTGTTTTATCTGTCATTCTTTTGTAATCGTAATAAAGGGTATAAGTACTTCGAAGAAATGAGTGCCGCCATGGGTCACGTTCATCGGAATATTTGAAAAGCAGTGGTTTGAGGTCGGATAGTAAGTGCATGAAGCAGGGTCAATCTGAAGCACTTCTCCTCGGTGGTCTTGTTCAAACAACACGCGCGATGCCTGCGGAGCAAGCGTGACATGGCGTTTGCTCAATGACAGAGAGCCAACCTTTTCCGGCTGCGAAAGCAAACGGGATGGTTTGGTTTCGATGTTTCCGTGGTCGGTGGTGATATACACTTTGAAGCCTTGTTGCAAAAGGTCGCCGATATTATTGAGCAAGTCTTCTTCCTCCACCCACAACTTTGTGGCGGCATGGAGATAACGGAAGTCATCGGAAGCGTGCATCTTCTCATCGAGGTCAACCGTTACCCAAGCCACTCGTTTGTATATGTCGTTTAGGGCAATCGTAGAACCGTGTTCATAAAGAATTTGGTTGCGATTGATAAAGCCTTTCGACAGCCAGAAATCTTCCCACATTCTACTCTCCGAGGAACTGCTTTGCTGGTAGCTGACAGACGGATATTTACCGAGGAATATAGCTTGGCGAGAGAGTTCGGTGACACTCGGTAGCCACGAATATATCACATCGGTCTGTGCGTTGATGTCAAAATACTTATTCTTCAAACTGTTTACCAACATCTGACTTTGCCAAAAGTTCATACCATCGACAACCACCAGAGCCAACTTGTCCTCTTTGGGCTGCTTGCCGATAAACGGCAACACTTGGCATACATTCTTCGGTGCTTTGTTGGCAGGAGGTGTGGTCGAGCTGATGATTGAAGCATAGTGTTCAACAAGGTGTTGCTGAAAGAGCGTATTGAGTTCGTCTACTTTCGGCATCAAGGCTAAAAGGTTTCCGATTTCGAGCGCACGAAGTATCAGTGCGCTTGCTTGTGGCAACCATTCTCCCGGCTTATCAATCTTGATTTTGGCAAACAGCTTATCCCATTCTGCAATGATGTTTTCAATTTTCTCCTTTGCACCCTCATACGAAGTTTGGTATTCGGCAATGATATGATGAGTGTGCAGTTCGTCAATCGAAACCCTGCCCGGATATTGATAAAGATAATTCAATGTACCGATAGATTGGTCTTTGATTAAAGCCCATTTATAGCGAGGAAAGATATGTCGAGCCACAAATTGGGTGGTGTCGGCATAAATTGCTATATCGTCCGGCACATCAAACTGCTCTCGCTGCACAAAAACAAAGCGGATGTTGGATTGCTCCTGCAATTCCTCTTTCACGGTGGTTTCCCACCAAAGGCGCAAGGCAAGACTATCCCCCTCGGCGATGCGTAGCGAAGCATAAGTAAGCATCATGCGCACATCTTCGCGAGCCAGAAATTCATCGTAGGTTTGCACCACGACCAATCGCTTTTCGGAATATTCTCCGAAAAGGCGGTTGATAATTCCTTGTGGAAGATTCTTCTTAGCCATATTATATGCGGTTAGTGGCGATGTCGTAGTATTGCAACAGCACATCATCTTCGGTAAGTAGCGACTGCGGTATGTGGTTGCCTACCCGAACAATGGTGGCGAAGTCTTTCTCTTGATAGCAGTTCTTGAAGCCCGTGCGGAGTGCTTCAAGGCGAGCTTCCTTGATGCGCCCTTTGGGTTTCTCCGCAGCTTCCACATAAGTCTTAAACTCACGGAGCAAACGTCTGGTACGTACCTTTTCGAGGTCAGCCTCATTTTCCGCATCGGGAATATACCATTGGCTATCCTCGTTTTTCAAAAAGTTTTCTTCGAGAATCTGCATCAGTTCGGGAATAGCATCCCCTTTCTTCGGAGCAACGAGGTCTTGCATCCACTTCGGTTGCAAGTCTTGATAGGTCTGCGGTTTGTCGGCAAGTTCGCGTTTGAGCCACTGCACACCATCTGCTTCGCTACCCACAAAGAGTGCAAGCGAAACCATTTCCGGGTTCTGTCGGCGCAAGTCATCATACTTAATGGCTTGTTCGGCGGTAAAGAACATACCGTCACGCTCTACAAAAGTATCGCGCAGGAAACGCTGAAACTCCGATGCGTCCATGGGAATTTGGCGACCGTTTTGCACAAAGAAAGCAATCAGTCGGTCGTACAAAATCTTCGGGCTGCGCTCCACAACAGCAGTTGTCTTCTTCTCGTTGACAATAATCACGGGAAGACGTGTCAGCAGTTCTTCGATAAACGATTGTGTGCTGACAAATATATTTTGGTTGTCGTCCGACTGCCTCATATTCTCGAAATGTGCAAGCAACTTCTCGCTCGGCTTAAAACAAGAAATAATAAGATCTTGCTTAACGGCTGTGGTTGTGGTTACAGATTTATATGACCCTTGTTTTTTGTCAAGAGAAGCGACATTAGCAATAATGAAACCTACAGATGTTATAGCACTCTGTATAAAATTCCATACACTTGCTTTTGTATTACTAAACTCTACAGTCATCCACCTGCCAGGTTTCAAAATACGATAATATTCAGAAAAGCATTTCTGCATTTCATTATGATAAAATGCAGGACTTTTACCTTGTGCCGAATTTTCTATTACTTCTGTTTCATTGTTTGTTGTCACTCTTAGCCAAGCCTCAGGCAAACTGTTTAATTCAGAGTAATTAATATTAGCTCCAAATGGAGGATCGGTAAAAATGTAGTCAACGCTATTTGTGTACATATTCTGTTTTAATGCTGAAGCAACTTGTATGACGTTGTCAAAGCTATGGGGCAAATATGGTTCAGCTTTTAAGAGAAGACGTAATTTGTCTCCAATTTGCTCAAGTACAGAAGTCTCAACTGGGAAAGGAGGAATATAAAGAGTCCCTTTGAGGTTACCCGCATTCCATCCACCGCCACCATGAAAATAGTTGTTTATATGAACTCTTTGCATTTTTGTTGACCTGCCTATCATCGCAGTAAACAGGAACATCAATTTACTCGGATACTTTGATTCATATATCTTCTTGAATAGAATTGATAATGCAATTAAGTTTCTTCGAGTATAAAACTGATGTACATAAAAATACCCTTGTGTTTTTTTAGGCTGCTCTGTATTGTAGCCTTCAGGCAAAAGTTGAATAGGAATATATTTAGTATCAATCGGATGTTGGTCTATTTTCTTCAACAAATCAATATCATAAGCTAATGGTTCACGCTCGATATGTTTACCTTTTACAGTATAAACCATTACTACTGGAACATGCTTAATGACATTGACTACGTCGTCAATAACATCGTCATATACAGTTTGAAATGAACGTTTAGCAGTTGCTTTTGTGTGAGAACATTTACAATAAGGACATTCGAAATTATCTAATAATCCTTCTTTCTCTTTACTCATAGCAGAATCCCAATAGATGAATTCCTTACCACAATTTTGACATATTGCCACATCACTCCAAACCATATAGTTAATGCAACCAATAGGTTTATTGTCGTGCAGAGTTGTATACATCCACCCACATTCATCTTTCAATTCATTCATGATACGTTGCGTTTCACTTTTCAAAAGTGAAATGTCAGTAGGAGAATTATAGTTGTTCGAGATCATCGATGCATATGGTGATAAATCACCACAAATAGCATGTCTTTTTCCCCATTTAGGCTTATGTCCTACCGAATTAACAAACTCGCTTTCTATTTTTGAATGCCATTCATTATTAGATTTAGCACAAGCCTGCGCTGCCACGCCAGTCATACCCGTACCACAAAAGCCATCGAATATAATATCACCTGGCTGCGTATAATGCAAGATATATCGCATAATGGCAGGGTGTGGTACTTTTGTATGATAAGTGTGAGCTGTATAAACCGGGTTGTTCTTTCCCTCGCTTACATCAGCAGAATACGGTTCAGTCACCTCGAAGTCCGTTTTTCTCAATCCTTTTGCTTCGAGGTCTTTTTTCTCCGCTTCCCATTCTGCGATAAAATCGTTGAGCCAAGGGTTCGGGCAAGCGGTATAATATGGAGGGTCGGAAAGTGCGATGATGTCATCGTCCTCGCCAATTGGGAAGCCCTCGATGTTGCGCAGTTCGGGCAGTTTACGGCGCAGTTCGGCACGGAAATATTCGCGCCGTTCATCGTCATTGGCAAAGGTCAGTCCCAGTACGGTTACCGGGTCTTTCTGCTCGGTTGCGGTTTCCTCCTCGAGCTCCAAGCCGAGAGAGGGTTCACCAGAATTATATGTCTTTTTACTCATTGTCAGAATTATTTAGACGGAAAATAATGCGTACTTTGTCGCGTTTCTTGCTACCGATAAGGTTCATAACGAGCCTATCCATTCTTGCGGTAAACTCATCGACCGACATAGCGCGACTAAATTGCTCGTTGAGCACCGCAGGAGTTATCTCCACTTCTTCGAGGTCTTGCGAAACGTGTTTGATAAACTCAATAACCGTGCGTGCCGAATAGTCGGAATCAATCTGTACCAGCCCGTTTGTTATACCTTGGGCATAGCTGCGGTCTTCCTCTTTAAGCAATTTTAGCGTGTCTTGCGTATGCTGCGAGTTCAGGAAATCGATGATGTCTTGATGCCAAGAGCGATAGATGTTTTCGAGTTCCTGACGCAGTTCGGTAATAGTCTTCTGCGAGGGAGTGCTTGAAATCGGATTGAAACCACTGATAGGATTCGGAAAATTCTGAATATCCGAATTGACAGACGGCTGCGGCACACGCAGACGGGTGAAGTCAGACAGCCAAGATGTGAACACCGCAGGGTTCAATATGGTGCAGTCGCGCAAAATTTGACACACTCGATATTCCGAGGAATTGAGCACCGCATTGCGCTCGCCCTGCTGAATATCATTCAAGCAAACGGCATTGTAGCGAAGCAAGAAGTAGTCGATGTATGCTTGTTTGGTTTCGGCAAGCGAAGTTTGCAAAGCATTGACCTCCTGCTCCGAACTATTTACCGGGTCGAAAACGAGAGCCGCCTCAATTTGTCGGTCGAGGTTCGTCATCAGGTTGCTTCCTGCGGGAACATACTGCTTTGCCGAGGTCAAATAGTTAATCAAGTCGGAAAGTTTGCGAACAACACCCATACGCAGTTTGGTGTCGTTAATCAACTTTTGCACCTCCTCCAAACGCGCGATACGGTCGAGTGGAATTTGCAGGTTGCGGATTTTAGCCTTAGAGGTATAGGTGGCGAGTTGGTCGTAAAAACCTTTGAGTGCAGGAGTTTCCAAGCGCAGATAATGCAGCAGTTCCTCGCCAAACACTTTCCTCCCGGCAATGGTGATTTCCGCAAGTTCGTTCATCATACGACCTTGGAAAGTGGCAACTTGTGCCGCCAGTTCGCGTGCCTTATTCGATATAGTGGCAAAAGTGTCGGTAAAATCAAGTTTGTTGGAAAGGTCTTGTCCAATAAACGATTTTGTAACACGGCGCACCAAAGGAATATTGATGCCCTGCGGTTTCTTGATAAGCGAGAACATAAAATACTCGCTCTTGTCCACATTACGCAAAGTATCGACATTGGAAGCATTGACAACCGATCCGTTAGATAGCTTAATCTCAATCAGTCCCAGTTGCACCATTGCTGTCAAAACCACAAATTCGAGGTCGGCTTCGATATTGAAGTCGAGAGTACGCCAAATAGATTCATTGGAATCTGCTACGGCAACAATAATTTCATCGCGATTGAGCACCATACCCTCACCTTTTTCTTCGAGTTTGTCAATCAGCGAATTAGCAAAATCGCAAGTGTCGGCATTGAGTTGTCCACCGCTGAAAAGTTTCAAACCAAGGAGCACCGCCTCACCCTCGGAATTAGCTGCATCAGGCTTCACCGCCTTCGCAATGGCATTGCGGATAAAGCGTTCACGGTTGCTATTGGTAATGTCCGAGCGCACGGCGGTAAACGCAGGATAGTTAGGTGAAGCATCAGCAAACGCACTTTCAAGCACATCTCCTGCAACCGAATCAAAGATTTCCAACAAAGGAGTGCCTGCGCCCGGAAGTGAGAAAGAGCGAAGTAATTTAGGCTCATCGCCATTAAAATAAATCTTGGTAGCGTCAAGATAGCAAGCCTTAAAAGCATCACGCGCTTTGGTGAACCAGTGCTGCATCTTGTCGCGGAAAATAGTCTTTTGCTCGGTGGGAGCAGAGTTAAAAAGAGCTGTGGAAGCCCCGTGCATACAAACGGCATCCTTAAACTCATTGGTAAGACCGTCCATAACAATCACGAGTGATGCGGTGCGATTTCCAAATCAGCTCGTGAGTATAGATGTCGAAACCCGTGCGACACGGGTCGGTGTCGATACCGAGCATTTCTACCATAAATGCGGAGAAAGCCTTGTCCCGCAGAGCAGGAGAAAGACTATCTGCATAATCCTTAATAAGTTGGTCGGGATTAATGCCGCCCTCGGTGCGAAGCGCAAACTCGTCATTTTCTTTGCGGTCAAAGTACTGACCCGAAGTAGCCTTGACGATAAGGTTGGCACAGTTGCCCACTTGGTCGAGCAGGAACTCGCGGTCTTCCATTATTGCGAATACCGGGCAGAGGTCATCGGTCAAGGTTTCGGCTGTAGCACCGTTTTGTTTATTCAGCATAGCTTGAATAATTTTGATACCACAAGCGTTGGCAATGCGCTTAGCAAGCGGAATTTGCTTGCGGCGCGGGCCCTCGAAATTATTCTCAATTTTATCATGAACAAGATGCACCGTGTCGCTAACCAACTTAAAGTCGGGGTTGGCCATCATCGAGGCATCTTGCATCATCTGTTCAAAATATTGGTCGTAAGTAATCAGTCCCGGTTCGTTTTCAGGAATATCATTGTCCTTGATTTTGTCGAATTGGCGAGAAAGTGTTTTGAGAATTTCGCGTTGCGACTGTGCAAGTTTGATTTTCTCAAAGTTCTCGATGTATGAGGGGTGAACGGGAAACAGATTCACATACTTCTCGATGTTGCCGTGCATATCGGCAAAGAAAGGCGTAAACGGTTTAAGGTGCTCACGGATGATAGCCTTTTGTTGTTCGGTCTTATCAAGAAGGCGTTTTTGCACCACATACGAAACATCTTCGCGGCGGATTGAAAGGTCGCGGTAGCGGTCTTTCACCTTTCGGAGCATATCGGCTGCAAACTGGAACTCACGGGCGGAATAAATCAATTCTTGCACGCCGAACATAAACACGAACTTTGTGTTGTTGCAAGCCTGCCCCAAGGCTTGAAGCACGGGCAACTCACTTTCGAGGTTACCCGATTCTGCACGGAGGCGAAGGAACTGAAGCATCTCGTCAATAGCGAGGATAAAGCCTTTGTCGGGATATTTATCCTCAAAAGCAGCCATCATTTCGCTTAATTGCTCTCCGTAGCTTTTGAGCGAATTTTCGTCAAATTTATAGTCGATGTCGTGGCTGTCAAGGAAACGCTGTATCTCAAAAGTAACAATACGCCAAAGCGAATTGTTATGCTGCAACTCAAAGCGATGTACCATAAACTTACCTGCAATAGGTTGCATTATCTCTCGTGCTTGTTCATTGCGAAGCTCTGCGAGGTTGTCGGCATTTTCAGCTACAAGTTGCACAAGACCCATCAAGTGGCTCTTACCAGTACCGTAGCTACCTATTACTTGAATACCCTTTTGGTCGTGCCCTCCGAAAACCATATTCTTCACGAACTCGGGGAGAATGGTTTCGAGGAAATAATCAGGGTAAACGAAATTGTGTAGAGCATCGAGTTGATAGTCGCGCTCCGAAAGTCTGTTGAATTGGATTACATCAACTATTGGGTTGAATTGCAGTATTTCAAGATATTTCATATAGTGAGGTGTGATATTTCTGAAAGATCTATAAAAATAGAAGAGTCGGAAGTCAAAAAACAAAGTCTGTCATCTTTGACTACGCCCTCCCATTGAATAAACATTAGATAATTGCGAGATAAATCTTTTAAGATTGTCCGCATATCCAAGCCAAGTTTTTCTTCAAAAACTATCCCGAAGTTACATAGAGAAATAGCATTGCCGAAAGTAGTGTCGTTACTGGCTATTTCCCTGAAAAGGCGCATAAACTCAGCATTCACGAGCATTTTCAAATCTTTTGAATGGGGTAAGTTTTCGGATATTATGTAAGCAGAAATGGATTTACCTATGTCAAACTTAGGGATGTCGTCAGGCGGCATCTCATCTTTCAGCACAACAAGGCGGTATCTTGGTGCTGATTGAAGATATTTGTTAATGGCGGTTATATCCATAGCTTTTTAAAAAACGCAAAACCCCGACACCATCCCTGCGAGGCTGACCAAAGCCTATAAGACGATGCCGGAGTTTCGTATATCTTAATTGTTTAATTATCGGGTCATTGTGCAGAAATGTTTCATAATGCAAAGGTACAAAAAATGGATGAATTTGGTTGCACAATTGGGAGAAATGTTTATAGACGTGTAAGGGGAGTATGTATATCAGTGCCTTATGCTCTGTTTCACAATAAAAAACATATTACTTACCCTCACTTTCTTTGTAACTTTTTGCTATTTCGATAGAGCGGGTAAGTTTTGATCCCCTTTTTTAATCCTGAGGAATTTCGGTAGATCCGATATAGAGAAAAACCTTTCACAGACAAATGCTGTAAAAGGTTTTTTAATTTGTGACCTGGGAGGGGCTCGAACCCTCGACCCAATGATTAAGAGTCATTTGCTCTACCAACTGAGCTACCAAGTCGATATTTGTCGGTTTTGTTTTATTGAGTGACCTGGGAGGGGCTCGAACCCTCGACCCAATGATTAAGAGTCATTTGCTCTACCAACTGAGCTACCAAGTCATTCATGCTATCGTTATTTCTCGATTGCGGGTGCAAAGATAGGAGTTTAATTTTTCTTTGCAAATTTTTCCCGCAGTTTTTTACATAAAATTTTAATCGAATTCAAATATATCAGACGGTGTAGTCCGTTTCAGAGCATGCAGGGAAACGTCCTTCCCTACCCTTACTCCTTCTTGAAATAAACGAAAATCGACTGTTTTATAGGCAAGTTCGGGATGATTATTATCACGGCTCAAATGACACAACCAGATATCTTTCAGTTTAGGATCATAATGAGTTGCGAGGAACTCGGCAGCTTCACGGTTGCTTAAATGTCCAGTCGAGCTGGCTACACGTTCCTTCAGAAAAGCTGGATACGTGCCGAACTTCAACATCTCCTCATCATAATTGGCTTCTATGATCAAGTGGTTTGCCATGCTCATATATTTGCATACTGTTTCGGTAATATGGCCGACATCCGTTGCCAACGTGAACTTATGATCGCCATATTCGATATAATAGCCGACATTATCAGTACTGTCATGCGGAACCTCGAAAGCGGTAATGCGGAAATCGCGAATCATAAAAGGCACTTCTTTTTCGATCACCTTACGCGAACCGACAAGCTTTTCCTCCACGTAGCGGCTCTTGTTGATTCCCCGGTGGACAGCCTCCGTCGTATAGACAGGGATACAATGTTTTTCTCCCAGACAACCTACGGTTTTGATATGATCAGCATGATCATGCGTGATCAGAACTGCAATAATTTTGGAGAAATCGATCGCTTTATCTTTCAACACCTTCTTTATGGTACGAATACCGATACCTGCATCAATTAACACGCCGAATTCGGGTGTTCCCAGATAATAGCAGTTTCCACTGCTTCCACTTGCTAAACTCAGAAATGATAGTTTCATTTTAATTTCCAATTCAGTCCTTAACAGGAATTACGGGCGAAACGTGTCGGGGATCGTCACTTCCCCGATCAGCGAACAGTTCATGTGATCCTTCACCTCCTCCGGCGTCAGGCCGTGGCCGAAAAGAAACATGAGCTTGGTAACAGCGCTTTCAGTCGTACTGTCGAATCCGCTTATCACCCCCGCTTCCAACAATTTATGCCCTGTCTCATACCGGTGCATTTCCACACTTCCGGCACTACACTGGGTTACATTTACAATCACAATTCCCCGGCTAACCGCATCTTTCAGCATCGTCAGGAACCAATCATAGCACGGCGCATTACCGCTTCCGAACGTTTCCATCACAACCCCCTTCAACCCCGGTATATTCAGGATGCTTTCCACTACCTGAGGAGAGATTCCCGGAAAAAGCTTCAACACCGCAATATTCCGGTCCAAGAGATAATGCGGTTTCAACGGTCTTCTCGAAACAGGATGGTAAACCTGCCCGGTGTCATACTTTATATAAATACCGGCATGTGCCAGTGGTGGATAATTGTATGAACGGAAAGCATTGAAGTTGTCCGCATTAATCTTACTCGTACGGTTACCCCTCAACAAGTCATTTTCAAAAAAGATACAAACCTCCGGCACAACCGGGATGCCGTTTTCCTTTGCAGCGGCAATCTCGATAGCAGTGATCAGATTTTCTTTTCCGTCGGTCCTCAACATACCGATCGGCAATTGCGAGCCGGTAAAGATAACCGGTTTACTTAAATTCTCGAGCATAAAACTCAAAGCAGATGCCGTGAAAGACATCGTGTCCGTACCATGAAGCACAACAAAGCCGTCGTACAACTGGTAATTGTCTGCAATAATCTTTACGATCTTCATCCATGACTCCGGCCCCATCTCCGACGAATCCATTGCCGGATCGAACTGGATGGTCGAAACCGCATACCCCAACTTCTTCAACTCTGGCATATTATCCTTCAAATGTTGGAAATTGAATGATTCCAACACACCTGTTTCGGGGTTTTCAATCATACCGATCGTTCCGCCAGTATAGATAAGCAGGATCGAGGCTTTCTCACTTTGAGTGTTCATACTTGCTGTCATAGATCGCAAAGTTAATAATTTTATTCTTCTCCTTTTAATACAGGGACGCTTATATGATATTTTACTGCCACTATCCGCGAGACGAATATTCCGGTAGCAGCGATAAGCTGCGTCAGAGACGGTCCGATCCCCATCTGCAGGCAAGCGTAATAAATAAAGCCTCCAAACACGCATGCCAGTGCATAAATATCTTTTCGGAAGATCAGGGGTACCTCGTTAATCAGGATATCGCGGATCATACCGCCGAAAGCCCCCGTAATTGTCCCCATCACAATAGCCACCCACATCGGAAACCCGAATGCCAGCGCCTTCTCGATACCGACCACACCGAACAATCCCAGCCCGATGGCATCGAAAATGAAGAAAGTATTGTTCAGGCTAATCACATATTTCCTGAATATGATAACAAAGAGCAATGCCAGTGCCGATATGATGAGATAAGAAGCCTGTTCCATCCAGAAAGGGGTGGCATTGAGTAGGATATCGCGGATCGTACCGCCTCCCACCGCCGTCACCACACCGACCACATAGGCCCCGAACCAGTCAAATTGTTTGGCTGAAGCCAAACGGATGCCGCTAATCGCAAAAGCGAATGTCCCGGTGTAATCGCAAAACGTAATGAAGTCTATCATTTTGATTTTTTCTGCAAAAATAAGTATTTCCTCGCAATGTTGCGTTTTTCTATAGAGACGACCTGATAATTATTTAAACCAAACGAATATCCGGCTGTTGATTATATATAAGTTTGCATTCAAAAAAGTGCTGATGACTATCTAATTAAGGGAAAAAATGAAGAAATATATATTAACTGGACTCATTTGTCTGTTTTCGTTCTCCTGGATACGGGGACAAGAATATATACCTCAAATTACACATCGTCATTATATAAGTGACACAACCCTATTCCATCCCCGCCGTCCCTGGAAAGCGGCACTCGAAACATTCGGACTCAATATGCTCGTCTGGGGCTTCGACCGGTATATCGTAAAAGAGGACTGGGCTTATATCAACGGGCATACGATCAAGAGCAATTTCAAAAAAGGTCCGGTATGGGATACCGACCAGTTCACGACAAACCTTTTCTCCCATCCCTATCACGGTTCGCTCTATTTCAACGCAGCCCGCAGCAACGGCATGAATTTCTGGCAATCCGCCCCGTTTGCAGCCAGCGGCAGTCTGATGTGGGAGTTCTTTATGGAGAACGAACCACCTTCGATCAACGACATGCTGGCGACAACATTCGGAGGAATCGAATTGGGAGAAATCACCTACCGGTTGTCCGACTTGTTCATCGACAACCGTTCGTCGGGAGCCGAACGTGTGGGGCGAGAGGTGTTGGCAGGTGTCCTATCGCCGGTCCGCGCTTTCAATCGTATCATTTCGGGGGAAGCCTGGAGACGTAGTTCCTCAAAAGGACGAACCTATTCCTCCGTTCCCGTCAACTTCATCGTCACAATGGGACCTCGCTTTTTAGCAGAACAAGAAGGTTCGAAACGGGGAACCACCAGCCTGAACATCAACTTCCGCATCGATTACGGGAATCCTATCAACGATGATTTTTATTCTCCCTACGAATGGTTCCGCTTCAACTTCGGAATAGATCTATTTTCTGCCCAACCGGTTGTCAGCCAAGTAAACGCTATCGGAGCTTTATGGGGAAAAACAGTCTGGACAAAAGGTCCACGGACGCTTTCCGCTGGATTTTTCCAACATTTCGATTTCTACAATTCGGAACTTCGCCACGGGAGCGATATGACCGTCCCTCCCTACCGCATAGCAGCACCGGCAGCAGCAGGAGCCGGTTTGATTTATTACAAACAGGCCACACCAGGGGACAAGACGGATATTTATGCTGAACTGTATGCAAACGGCGTAGCTTTAGGAGCCAGCCTGTCGGACTACATGCTGCTTGGCGAACGGGATTATAACTTAGGAAGTGGCTACAGCACCAAAGCCGGTGCCGGTATCATCTACAACAGACGACTGGCTTTCCTGCTCAACATGGAAAACTATCATATCTTTACCTGGAAAGGATACGATCCGGATATCGACTGGTCACAGGCAGATCCCAGCACCCTGAATATCCAGGGCGATGCCGGAAACGCACGCCTGACCATTTTTTCGATGAAACTGGCTTATTTATTAAAAGACAAGTGGAACATCACCCTGACAAACCGCTATTTCTCACGACGGACGAACTACCGGCATTATCCCAGAGTGGATTATTCCACTTACGACCTGATGCTCGGACTCGGGATACGAATTTAATTCTTACGTTCCAGCTCGTTCAGATTTTCCATCTTCTTGCGTTGCAGGAACTCGTATATCCCCTCAAGATGTTCCGTCACTTTCTTGTTTCCGAATTCGTAAACTTTGGTCACAAGGCCATCCAGGAAATCACGGTCATGCGAAACGACGATCAGCGTCCCGTCAAAGTCCATCAAGGCTTGTTTCAGGATATCTTTCGTTTTCATATCCAGATGGTTCGTCGGCTCATCGAGGATCAACAGGTTGACGGGCTCCAGCAACAGCTTGATCATTGCTAGTCGGGTACGTTCGCCACCGGAGAGCACCTTTACTTTTTTCGCCGAATTCTCGCCTCCGAACATGAAAGCACCCAACAGGTCCTTGATCTTGTTGCGGATATCCCCTTTTGCAACATCGTCTATCGTTTGGAACACCGTCAGGTTTTCATCTAAAAGGGACGCCTGGTTCTGCGCGAAATAGCCGATCATCACGTTATGCCCGATTGTCAACGTACCGTCATGTTCAAGCTCCTTCATAATACATTTTACCAGCGTGGATTTACCCTCCCCATTCTTTCCGACGAAAGCGATCTTGTCACCCCGCTCGATCATCAAATTGGCATTACGGAAAACAGTATGGTCTCCGTACGACTTCGACACATTCTCGATCGTCACCGGATAGGAACCCGAACGGGGCGAAGGCGGGAACTTCAGGCGCAGAGCGGAAGTATCTTCTTCATCGACTTCCAGTATTTCAAGCTTTTCAAGCATCTTCACACGACTCTGCACTTGCAAAGTCTTGGAATAAGTGCCTTTGAAACGTTCGATGAAGTCTTTCGTTTCGGCAATGAATTTCTGTTGCTCGTCATACGCCTTTTGCTGTTGTTCGCGACGTTCCTTACGCAATTGCAGGTATTGGCTATAATTGACTTTATAATCATAGATGCGGCCCATCGTCACTTCGATCGTACGGGTCGTGATATGGTCTACGAATGCGCGATCGTGACTGATTACGACTACTGCCTGCCCGTTATCGATCAGAAAATCTTCCAACCATTGGATAGACTCGATATCGAGGTGGTTGGTCGGCTCATCCAGCAAAAGCACATCCGGTTTCTTCAGCAACAGTTTCGCCAATTCGATACGCATACGCCAACCACCGCTGAACTCACTTGTCTGACGGCCGAAATCTTCGCGGGTGAAACCAAGCCCTAACAAAGTCTTCTCGATATCGGCATCATAATTAATCTCTTCAATAGAATAGAACTTCTCACTCAAAGTAGAAACACGCTCGATCAGTTCCATATAGCTGTCCGACTCATAATCAGTGCGTATTTCCAGTTCCTTGTTAATTGCAGCGATCTCCGCTTCCATCTCGTGTAGATGGGCAAAAGCTTGGGCAGTCTCTTCAAACACCGTACGGCCGTCTTCCGTCATCAAATGCTGCGGAAGGTATGCGATGACAGTATCTTTCGGGGCAGACACCTTCCCGCGGGTCGGCTCACGCACCCCAGCCAATATCTTCAGCAATGTGGATTTACCCGCTCCATTCTTTCCCATCAGGGCAATCCGGTCTTTCTCATTAATAACAAAAGATATATCCGAAAATAATGCGCTACCGCCAAACTCAACTGTTAGTCCGTCTACTGAAATCATATACTATATAAATGTATTACTTTTATAAAACGAGCGGCAAAGGTAAGAAATAAATGGCAATGATAGGGAATAGAAAAAAGACAGTGTCTAATTCTTGCTTCGATCACCTGAAATTCTGTAATCAGTGGCAGTGATTATAAAATCAGTGGCAGCGATTACATAATCAGTGCCACTGATTACAGAATTAATCAAGGGAAACATATCTTTTTATGCCCTATCGGACCTATTCACAATGGATATCTCGTGATTTATTTTACGACAGCAGGGCGGATCAACCCTCCACCGATCGAAACCTGGTCTTTGCCAGACAAAGACATATCAACGATATAGGAGTTTCGCTGGTTCACTTCCGTTTGACTCTTATGGGCATGGAAAATATACCGTAAATTGCCATCCTTGTCGGCAAACGGTGCCCCGTGGCCGGTTCCGACAAGTTCGTCTACCCTATGCAAAAGCGGGTTTTTACTGTTTTTCTTCCAAGGGCCAAAAGGAGAATCCGACGTGGCATAGCCGACTGCATAATCCTGGCTCCTGAAATCGTTGGCAGAATAGAGCAGATAATACAAGCCGTCCCGTTTCAGAATGGAAGGACCTTCGGCCACCTTACCAAACACCATTTCCCAGGGCTCGACCGCTTCGATGCATTGTGTCAGCGTCTCCTCCTTGATTTCCTTCAGATTATCTTTCAGTTCTGCACACCAAATCACATTACCGTTTGTAAAGCGGACAAAATAAAGATAGGCCTTCCCATCCTCATCGAAAAAGACGGATGTATCGATTCCTTTTTCTTCTCGAATCGGCTTCTTTTCATCCTGCACGAACGGTCCCAAAGGAGAATCGGACGTGGCAACACAAACGTGCTCCTCTACCGAATAAAACATATAAAACTTCTTGTCCTTCTCCACATAATAGACTTCCGGTGCCCAAAACCATTTATCCCCGTAAGAGTCTTCTTTACTCAGTGCCAAACGGGAAGAACGCTCCCACGACTTCAAATCTTTAGAACTGTACACCTCGAAACCGTCCGCACGGGATGTTCCATAAGCATAATAGGTATCGTTGTAAAACAGGATATAAGGATCGGCAATCGGCAACACATCCGAAACCGTCTCTTTCCCTAGGGCAGTCATACTTACCGCAACAACACACAACAGCATCAATAGCATTTTCTTCAACACATTCGTCTTCATAATGTATCCGTTTTATTATTTGATAATTGAGAATTTCACACGCATGCAAAGATAATCAATTATTTTCTTCTCCAATATATTTGTTTTATATATGAAAATCCCTATCTTTGCACCCGCTAATACAAACAGCTTAAATTAATTATTCAAACATGGCAACAAAAATTAGATTGCAGAGACACGGTCGTAAAAGCTACGCTTTTTATCAGATCGTAGTCGCAGACAGCAGGGCTCCACGTGATGGAAAGTTTATTGAAAGGATAGGTTCTTATAATCCGAACACTAATCCTGCTACAGTAGATTTGAACTTCGAAAGAGCTTTGTATTGGTTACAGGTAGGTGCACAACCTACAGATACCACTCGTAACATTCTTTCTCGTGAAGGTGTTTGCTTGAAAAAACACTTATTGGAAGGTGTTAAGAAGGGTGCATTCGATGAAGCTACTGCTGAAACCAAGTTTCAGGCTTGGTTGAAAAACAAACAGGCTTCTGTTCAGGCTGTAAAGGACAAAGATAGCGAAGCTGCAAAAGCTGCAGAAAAAGCTCGTCTGGAAGCAGAAAAAGAAGCAAACAAGGCAAAAGCAGAAATCGTAGCTAAAAAGAAAGCAGAATTGGCAGCCGCTGAAGCTGCTAAGCAAGCTGAAGAAGCAGCTGCTGCCGCTCCGGCAGAAGAAGCTCCTGCAGCAGAAAGCGCTGAATAATTCGAGCTTTGCCAAAATAAAAAGAGGACACCTTTGCAGATGTCCTCTTTTTTATTGTGCCTTCTTGTTCCTCTCAAGCAAGATCTTATTTTTTCAACAAAAAATTATCTATTTGCTCTACAAACTGTTCTTTTGATAAGGCTCCCTGAGCAATCTGAGGTTTACCTGTTTTGGGAATGAACAGCAACGTCGGAATACTCTGTATACCAAATGCCGAAGCCAGCTCTTTTTCATTATCTACATTTATCTTATAAATAACAATATCATCCTTGTACTGTGCAGCCAGTTCTTTCAGGATCGGAGATACTTTCTTGCAAGGGCCGCACCAGTCTGCATAAAAGTCAATAATAGCCGGTTTGTTTCCTTCATATACCCATTGAGTCTGATTCTTTTCGTAATTATATACTTTTGACAGAAAGTCCGCCTTATTCAATACAATCACTTCCCCCTGTGCAGACACCTCTTCCATTTCATTTTTTTCCGGTTTTGCGGACATGGAGCAACTGACCAAAACCAGTGCTACCGCAACCATCAATAGACTTTTCAAACTTCTCATATAAAACTTATTACTATTTAATTATTATCACTTACAAAAATAACAATAAAAAGATACAAACGTTTATTCTCAGTGGTTAAAAGAAAAAGAATAGAGTGAAAAGAAAAATATTCACAGCCTAATTTGGTTATTCGAAAATAATCACTATCTTTGCACCGCAATCAAAAAAATGTTTGCATAATATATTGGAGAGATGGCAGAGTGGTCGATTGCGGCGGTCTTGAAAACCGTTGAACCGAGAGGTTCCGGGGGTTCGAATCCCTCTTTCTCCGCTGAAACTTATTAAAAAATAAACAATTAAGTCTTACAAGTTCATTAAATTTGTGAGACTTAATTGTTTATTCACCTATACCTACCAAATAATTTTTCAAATTACCAGACATTCCGGTGAATTCTATCCATCACTCTAATTTCTTTCTGTTTACAGATATGTGCGTTCTCTGCTGCATAGCCGATGGCAAGAAAACAAGTAAACTCATATTCTTCAGGGGCATGAACAAGGTGTTTCACATGCTCGGGTTCATTACCTATGGGAATACGGAACGCACATGACAATCCCTCTGCAGTTGCAGCCAGCAGGATATTCTCCACAGCACACCATGCCGAGGCGAAATAATTGAGTGAACTTTGATCTGCCGGATAACACAAAGGGCAATCCTTTTGGCGAAAGAATGGCAGAACAAGACAATTGCTTTGCATAAGCATACGTTGTTGTTTGGGTAATGCATCGACAAACATAGTATATTCGTCCTTATCCATTGTACTTGCAGCAGCTTCAAGTCCAGCCTGCTGAATTTTCTGAGTGTTTTCCGCCACCAGTGAAATAAGCCGGGCAATGTTTTCCTGTCCTCTTACAACGACGAACTCAAACTGCCGCAAATGGTCGTTGGTCGGAGCTTTAAAGGCTGTTGACAATACCTTTTCCAACACTTCTTCCGTTACTTCCTTATCGGAAAAATCTCGGATAGTTCTTCTTTTCTCCAATACTTGATAGAAATCCATAACAATACATTTTAATAGTTAGACGTATCATTTTCCGGCAGCAAAGTTATGGATCTATATTGTGGAATATTTGTCATTTCATATCACATATTTGTCGTATATTTGCATTAAACCATTTTATATGTGATTATGGAAGAAATGATTACCCCTTACGAATTGCCTGAAATAGAGAACCATTCATTCTTTTTCATAGACCAGCGGATAGAGACTCACTTAGAAGCCAAATTGCATCAGCATGATGCTTGGGAATTATATTATGTAATTTGCGGACATGGAACTCGAATGGCAGGAGATACGTTACAACCCTTTTCGGCAGGTGATGTGGCACTTATACCACCGTCTATGCACCATTGTTGGGAATACACTCCTTTATCAGCTGACAGTAAAGGGCGTATCCATTATCTAATGGTAGCTTTCAGCCACTCTTTTGTCGTGAAGTGCATGGAGTTTTTCCCTGAATTACGAAATCGCCTGGAAGGTCTTACATTTCCCGTCAATGCATTAAAATTCGGATCGAATAGCTCTCGTATTATTCGTAATACACTATTACAAATGAACGACATGGATGATTTGGGACGATTATGCGAAATGTTCCGCCTACTACCTTTTATTTTTACTTCTTCCGATCATATTCTTGCCGGCAAACCCACACAAATAGAACGTGATGTGAGACGTATCCAGCAAATTTGCGCTTATGTAATGGCTCATTATGTTCATACCATCTCTTTAGACGAAATCGCCGCCGAAGTCGGTATGAACCGTTCTGCATTCTGTTCATACTTCAAACGATGTAAAGGAATGACATTTTCGCAATTTGTCACCCAATACCGCTTGAATACAGCTTGCGAACTTCTAAAACATTCGCAAAAACAAATATCGGAAATCTGTTTTGCAGTAGGATTTAATGATGTCCCACATTTTAACAGAGTTTTCAAAGAATCGCAAGGAATAACACCTAAAGAATATAGGAAACGAAATGCAATCCGTTCGGAATTTCGATAGGAATACCAAAAGCTTGCTAAAAGAGTGCCCATTCGAGCAATTCCTTCATATAAATCCGGCTATCTTTACCCCACCAACGGGTTTTCATCATTTTATGTACATTCCGTTCACCGTCCGGATACCCCATAAGGAGTGCCACCATCGTTTCGCCTGCCACATAGAGTTTGCCACCGTTGTCAAGACGCACGAATGCAGAGATTTGGCGACCTTGCTCCATACACACGCTTGCAGGTATACCACCTTTTATACCACGAACTCCACTACATGGTATCTCTCTTCTCCTATCGAAGATTTCGTTTTCGAACGTTACCGCACCGCAGTTACCCGGAACTTCGAAATCATCTAGAACCTCAATTCCGAATTTACGTGTAATGTCGTTCGCTCCATATTCTTCAAGATTAACGCGATATTCCTCCTCGTCGATAAACATAATGACCGAACCTCCTTGTCTGATGTAGTCAATGATGGCCTGTTTTTCAGTATCAGTCAGGTTTCTTTGGGTAGATTTGGCCAATGGCGATATGATGAGCAGCGCATCTATACCGTTTAACGTCTGTCCAGTAATACCTGACTTGTTCATTACCAACTGAAAACCAACTTCTTTAGCGATTTTTTCATATTCGGGGATCACATAGTCGTAATAATCCGGATCGACAAATGTATCCCGAAACTGGCCATGCGCCAAGTCAAACATCACTTTTTTCTGTGCCGATACAGCTATGGCTATCATCGTGCATACATAAATCAATAAGAATTTCTTTGTCATAACTACAACTCATTTTACAATTACGAATCTTCCTTTTTTCCTGGATTCCAAAACAGAATCGAATTATTCAGCCTCCTCTTTCAAAGGCAGTCCTTCCGTTCCGGCATAAAACATGATGACCTCAGCCGGTTCGTCACCCCGGTTTTCACCGTAATGTACCGTACCGATCATCTCCATAACTGTATCGCCGGCCAGGAAAGTATGTTCGCGACCGTCAATAGTTACAATCGTCAGCTCACCTTTGAGCATAACGCCACAATTGATGATGAAATGACGATGCAGAGAAAGTCTTTTATGGGGAGGAAACGTGTAACGCAGTATCGTAATCTTGGGAGTGCTTGTAGGATAGTTCGGAAATACTGCTCCATCCCAACTGCACGACGTTTCCGCCAATTTTTCTATTTTTACATTCTCTTGTCCAATTTTTTTATTTTTCGGCTGTTGAGCCGAATTACTGTTAACCCCTACTACTAACATCAGAAAAATAGATATTATTTTTTTCATCTTATTTGATTGTTTCTGTCGAAAAATGATTTCTGTTTTTTATTCCACTGTGCAAAATTAGTCCATCAATATCTGTTTGTCAAGAAGTTACATTTATACCCTATAGTAACCTTTTTCTCGCTTTTACTGAAAAACAATTATTTGCAGAGCACGAAAAAATTAAAATAAATCAGTGAGAAAAGACGATGATTGCCAGCTGGATAAAAAATACTAATTTTGTAAATAAAAGCAAGTAATCATTCGTATGATAAAAAAAGAGGAAAGAAATTCGATTATTGAAATTTGTCCCGTGCGGAACGTCGTATCACGCTTCGGCAACAAATGGGCATTGTTGGTCATTTTGGTTTTGAGCGAACAGGGAACAGTTCGTTTCAACGAGTTATGCCGATTAATCCCCGATGTATCTTCGCGCGTATTGTCAGGTACGCTCAGGACATTGGAAGCCGATGGGTTAATCGCCCGCAAGGTTTATCCAGTCGTACCCCCAAAAGTAGAATACCGATTGACCGATATCGGCAGTTCGCTCGTGCCGTTTATCGTCCAGCTTACCGAATGGGCACAAACCAATATGAAATCCATCATCAAACACCGTAAAAAATTAGAAGCCAAACAAATGGAATAAAAAAGAGAAGAAATCACACACAAATACTTCATTTGTATTTTATAATTTAACAAACAACTTATATGGAACTATCAGCAAGTAAAACCCCACGTATTGAAGTGGTCGATGCGCTAAGAGGATTCGCCGTCATGGCAATTATTTTAGTGCACAATCTGGAACATTTTATTTTCCCTGTCTATCCAACAGAACAACCAGCATGGCTGGCTGTCCTCAACGACGGAGTGTTTAACATCATATTCTCCCTGTTTGCAGGAAAAGCGTATGCCATTTTTGCTCTTCTGTTCGGATTCACATTCTACATCCAATGTCATAATCAGGAAAAGAAAGGAAAAGACTTCGGCTACCGCTTTTTATGGCGACTGGTTCTGCTACTCGGTTTCGCCACATTGAACGCCGCTTTTTTCCCAGCCGGAGACGTACTGTTGTTATTTGCCGTAGTAGGCCTGGTTTTATTTCTGGTTCGCAAATGGAATGACAAAGCGATCTTAATCACAGCTATTATATTATTAATCCAACCGATAGAATGGTATCACTACATCATGAGCCTGTTCAATCCGACCCATACACTGCCGAACCTCGGTGTAGGCGAGATGTATGGTGAAGTCGCCGAATATACCAAAGCAGGAAATTTCTGGGATTTCATCTGGGGAAATATCACGTTAGGACAAAAAGCAAGCTTATACTGGGCTATCGGAGCCGGACGTTTTCTGCAAACGGCAGGCTTATTCTTGTTAGGATTTTATATCGGTAGAAAAGAGCTATTCGTTACAACCGAATCACATCTGCGTTTTTGGGTAAAGGTTCTTATTATTGCTGCAATCTGTTTCGCCCCCTTGTATTCTTTAAAGGAACAGATCATGGCAGGCGACAATGCCCTGATCAAGCAAACTGTAGGGACAGCTTTCGACATGTGGCAGAAATTTGCATTTACATTCGTCCTCGTTTCCTCGTTTGTGATCTTGTACCAGAAAGAATACTTCAGGAAAGCTGTTTCTGCTCTACGCTTTTATGGAAAGATGAGCCTGACCAACTATATCGCACAATCGATCATGGGAGCGATCATCTATTTCCCGTTCGGGCTATATTTAGCTCCTTATTGCGGCTATACAATAAGTTTACTAATCGGGTTCGTCCTCTTCCTGTTACAAGTTTCGTTCTGCAAATGGTGGCTGACAAATCACAAACAAGGTCCCTTGGAAAGCATCTGGCATAAATGGACTTGGATGTTCTCAAACAATAAATAAAAAACAAGGGGGTGTGTCAAACATCGGTATTCATGGGACGCAGACGAGCGCAGATTAACGCAGATATTATTAATTATCAGCAAAATAAATCTGCGTCCGTCTGTGTATTCTGCGTTATCTGCGTCCAGTGATATCAAATTGACACGACCTCATTCAATACTAAAAACCGGATTTTATATCTTCGTTTGCTTTCCTTGCCAATTCAAACAATCTCGGATTAATGTGACAATAACCGCCCACATTCTTATCCAAATAATCCTGATGATATTCTTCTGCAGCATAAAAATTAACGAGTGGCATCACCTCGATGGCGATTGGTTTCGCATAGTCCTGTGCCAATTCCTTAATGGCAGCTTCGATCACCAGGGCATCATCCTTATCGGTATAATAAATGCCTGTGCGATATTGTAGACCGCTATCCCCACCCTGACGGTTGACACTGGTCGGATCTATCGTCTGAAAGTATAGATTCAGTAATAAATCCAGACTGACTGTTTGCGGATCATAAACGACCTTAACCGTTTCTACAGCTCCGGTATTCCCTGTACATACCTCTTTATAGGTAGGATCAGGAACCTGACTGTTGGCATAACCGACTTCCGTTTTTTCCACACCTCTAATCTGTTTCAGGAAATGTTCCGTACCCCAGAAACAACCGCCTGCCAGATATATTTCAGCCTTGTCTTTCATATTCATATTTTCTAGTTCCATTAAATCAAACTCTTTCATATTCTCGGCACTGTCAACCAGACTGACACATACCAATAACAATGCAATAATAGCAATATTTCTCATAGCCTTTCTGTTTTTCAAATAACAAATAGGAAATATTTTTTGTTGTTATAGAAAAATAAAGTCATAACATACAAATGGAAAATAGAGATTATCAAAAACGTGTAGCAGCCATACATGACTTGTCCGGATTCGGGAAATGCTCTTTAACAGTCGCTTTACCGATCCTTTCTGCCGCCGGAATAGAAGCGTGTGCCATGCCGACCGCCATATTATCGACTCATACAGGAGGAATCAGCGGATACACTTACCACGACCTGACAAGCGACATGCGGGCTTTTATGCAGCACTGGAAATCACTCGACATACAATTCGATGCGACCTATAGCGGTTTCTTAGGTTCGTTCGAGCAACTGGATCTCGTCAAAGAGTTTTTCGAACTATTCAGATCAAAAAACAACCTGATCCTGGTAGATCCGGTAATGGCGGACAACGGCGAACTATACCGTATATTTCAGCCTGAATTTGCCGTAGGTATGCGATCTTTATGCAAAAAGGCGGACATCATTGTCCCTAACCTGACCGAAGCCGCCTTATTACTGGAAGAAAGTTACCACCCCGGTCCCTATACGCAGGCTTACATCGAAAAAATCTTAAAAAAGCTAAGTAAGCTCGGACCGGAAAAGGTCGTACTGACCGGTGTGTACTTCGAAGAAAAGAAATTGGGAGCTGCGACCTACGACAAAGGGAGTGATTCGACAGACTATCTATTTACCGAAAGGATACCAGGATGTTATCACGGTACAGGTGATGTTTTTGCAAGTGCTCTGTTATCCGGCCTTCTGAATAACTTCAGCCTAAAGGACTCAACGCAAATAGCCGTAAACTTCACAGCCGACAGTATACGCCGGACATATAATGCAAAAACAGATTACCGCTTCGGTGTTAATTTTGAACAATGTATCCCCGACTTTCTAAAAGAACTCAAACTGATATAGTTATTCCAATTTTATTTTTCATCTTTGTAAAAATAATAAGACAAGAATATGAGTAAAACTAAAATAGCAATTTCCGGTATAGGAGCTGTAGGCGGTTACTACGGGGGATTATTAGCTGCCCGTTACAAAGATTCCGAAGATATTGACATCTATTTCATTTCTCGGGGTGAAAACCTGAAAGAGATACGTGAGAACGGTATCGAAGTTAAAAATACATTCCTGACGATCAAAGCAAAACCAACCCTCGCGACCGACAATCCTGCCGAAATAGGACCTGTCGATTACCTGTTTTGTTGTACCAAAAGCTACGATTTGGAAGAGAATATAGCCCAGCTAACCCCGGTGATCGGTCCGAACACGGTTATCATTCCCTTACTGAACGGGGCAAACATAACGGAACGCATACAACAGCTATTACCGAACAACGAGATTTGGAAAGGATGCGTTTACATCGGTTCCCGCCTGGTCAGACCGGGAAGAGTAGAAAAGTTTACCATAAAGGACCGGATGTTCTTCGGTAGTAAGGAAGCCCCAACAAAACGGCAGAAAGAATTGCAGGATATATTGGCTAACGCCCGTATCCTTACCACAATACCGGATAATATCGACTTGGAAATCTGGAAGAAATTCTTCATGATCTCGACCGCTGCCACCATCACCTCCTATTTCAATGAGACGATTGGCGAAGTGATAAATAACCACATCGACTTATTCATCACGTTAGGTTATGAACTCAAAAGCGTGGCTGTAGCCAAAGGGATTCCTCTGCCGGACGACCAGGTCTTCGCCGCTATCGACGCTCAGAAGATCATGCCGAACAATTCCACTACCTCCATGCACAGTGATTTCCAAAAGGGCAACCGCACCGAGGTGGAAACATTGACAGGTTATGTCGTACGAGCTGCCCAGGAATTAGGAATCGAAGTTCCGACTTATCAGTTTATGTACAAAGGGTTGACCGAATTTCCCTATCCGGTGGCAGATTAACCCCCTAACAAGATAAAGAGAGTATGTCGGAACTTAATCGTTTTTCGGCAAGCTCTCTTCTCTTATTTTTACTTTGTCCAAACAGACAAATCTAATTATTAATAATATATGAAAAACAAATTTCACCTCTATTTCATCCTGTGTTTTCTATTCAATATGGCAGGATATTCGCAAAGTACGGTTTTCGAATCGCTCTCTTTCGAAAGTAACAAATTAGGCAGGAAAGTTTCCTACTCCATCTACCTGCCTTCCGACTACAGCACCTCGAAAAGGAATTACCCGGTCCTCTACCTTCTACACGGTTATACGGATAATGAAACCAACTGGATACAGATGGGACAAATGAAAACGATTGCCGACCGTGCCATTGCAAACGAGGAAGCCGTGCCGATGATCATCGTCATGCCGGACGCATGGGACACTTGGTATATCAACCAGTATGACGGAAAAGCACCTTATGAAGACATGTTTTTTGAAGAGCTTATCCCCTATATGGAAAAAACATACCGGATTCGCAGTAATAAAGAAAGCCGGGCGATTGCCGGGTTGTCAATGGGTGGCTACGGTTCATTCCTGTACAGCTTGCATCATCCGGATATGTTCTGCGCATGCGCCCCATTGAGTGCCGCCGTTTTCGACGATACGGTCATGGAAGCGAGAAAAAACAAATCGCACAAAGATTTATTCAACCGCCTGTTCGGACCGGGAGACGAACACTGGCAACAAAACAATGTTTTGAAGATCCTGTCCGACTGGAATCAAAACGACTTACCCAAAATCCGTTATTACATTGACTGTGGTGATGACGACGGCTTACTGGACGGAAACATGCAGGTGCACCAGATCATGAGGCAGAAAGGGATCAAGCACGAATTCCGGGTACGTGACGGCGGCCATAGCTGGACCTATTGGCGGACGGCTCTGCCTGAAGTTCTGAGGTTTGTCAGTCAGACTTTTTGCAGAAGTTGACAAAACCGTAATATTGGTACATCAATCCGTAATTCGTGTAAGTTGTAAACCATTTCCTTTCACTATTTTTGCAACATAAAATAACAGACTATCTAAAAAGAGCTTATTATGTTGCGAACAATCAGACTTACAACTGCACTTATCTGTTTTACGCTTGTCACTCTGCTGTTTCTCGATTTTACGGGAACATTGCATGTATGGTTCGGGTGGTTGGCAAAAGTACAGTTCCTGCCGGCAGTATTGGCACTAAACCTCGGTGTGGTACTGTTTCTCATTGCATTGACCTGGATTTTCGGTCGGGTTTACTGTTCTGTAATTTGTCCTCTCGGTATATTCCAGGATATTGTTTCATGGCTGGCGGGGAAACGGAAGAAAAATCGTTTCCGTTATTCCCCCGCCTTGTCTTGGTTAAGATACGGAGTTATGGGAATATTTATCCTTGCCATGATCAGCGGATTAGGAGCATGGGCGGCATTAATCGCACCTTACAGCGCTTACGGGCGCATCGCCTCCAACTTATTCGCCCCCTTCTGGGGGTGGGCAAATAACCTCTTGGCCTATTTAGCAGAACGGACAGACAGTTACGCTTTCTACGAGACGGAAGTTTGGCTACGGAGCCTCCCTACTTTCATCATTGCCACAGTTACCTTTATTACACTAATCATACTTGCCTGGCGGAACGGAAGGACCTATTGCAATACGATTTGCCCGGTAGGTACGGTTTTGGGATTGATCTCCCGTTTTTCTGTTTTCAAGCCGGTTATCGATACGTCCAAATGCAATGGTTGTGGCTTATGCGCCCGTAATTGCAAAGCAGCCTGTATCAATACAAAAGCACACGAGATCGATTACAGCCGTTGCGTCGATTGCATGGACTGCATAGACAAATGCCGGCAAGGGGCCATCCGATATACACGCAGAAAAACAAACAAAGCAGAAACACAGGCTAACCAACCGGTTGTAAACAAGCCCGACCGCCGCAAGTTCTTTACCGTATCGGCATTACTTGCCACTTCAGCAGCCCTGAAAGCCCAGGAAAAAGTACAACTCCCGGACAAGAAAGTCGACGGCGGATTGGCCATCATTGAAGATAAAAAGAAACCGAACCGGACGACACCGATCACCCCTCCGGGCTCGCTGAGCGCTGCCAACTTCTCCCAACATTGCACCGCATGCCAGCTTTGCGTATCGGTTTGTACGAACCATGTACTTCGTCCTTCGGAAAACCTGCAAACATTTATGCAACCAGAAGTATCGTATGAGCGAGGATATTGTCGTCCCGAATGCGTCAAATGTTCGGAAGTCTGCCCGACCGGAGCGATCCGCCCGATCACGAAAGCAGATAAAACAGCTATCCAGATAGGACATGCCGTACTGATCCAAGAAAATTGCATCGTCAATCGGGATGGCGTCACTTGCGGCAACTGTGCCCGCCATTGTCCTACCCAGGCGATCCTGATGGTGGCAAAAGACCTGAACGACCCGGATTCGCTTCAACTACCAGTCGTAAACGAGGAAAAATGCATCGGCTGCGGAGCCTGTGAAAACCTGTGTCCGTCCCGTCCGTTCAGCGCCATTTATGTGGAAGGGCACGAACAACACCGGAATATTTAATCAAGAAATAAAAGAATCATCATATATGAAAAAAGACAATCATCAAGCGATAAACCGTCGAGACTTCCTGAAGATTGTAGGAATCAGTACGGCAACTACCACCCCATTGCTCTCCGGGTGCAACTCGAAAAGCGGGGTGACCGCAGATTCAGGCAACTCCACTCCTATTCCTACAAATCAGATGACATACCGCACAACGCCGTCCACAAAAGACAAAGTTTCCATCCTCGGCTACGGATGCATGCGTCTGCCGACTATTGCCAAAAGCAGCGCAAGAGACAGCGACGACGAAATCGACCAGGAAATGGTCAACCGGCTGACCGACTATGCCATCGAACACGGTGTAAACTATTTCGACACATCGCCAGCCTATTGCAAAGGACGTTCGGAACATGCCATGGGGATCGCCCTCAGCCGTTATCCGCGTGACAAATATTATATTGCCACCAAGCTTTCAAATTTCTCTCCCGACACATGGAGCCGTGAGGCTTCTATCGCGATGTATAACAATTCGCTCAAAGAGTTACAAGTCGATTATCTCGACTATATGCTGCTCCACGGGATCGGTATGGGAGGCATGGAAGCCTATGAAAACAGGTATATCAAGAACGGTATACTCGACTTCCTGCTCGAAGAACGCAAGGCAGGACGTATCCGAAACTTGGGTTTCTCCTATCACGGAGATATAGAGGTGTTCGATCATTTGCTTTCGAAGCACGACGAATACCAATGGGATTTCGTCCAGATCCAATTGAATTACTTAGACTGGAAACACGCCAAAGAGATCAACCCGCGAAACACCGATGCGGAATATCTGTACGGGGAATTACAAAAACGGGAGATTCCCGCCATCATCATGGAACCACTTCTCGGAGGGCGGCTTTCAAACGTACACGACCATATCGTCGCACGCTTGAAACAACGAGAGCCGGGACGAAGTGTGGCCTCCTGGGCTTTCCGGTTTGCCGGTTCGTTTCCCGGTGTGCTCACCGTTCTGAGTGGTATGACTTACATGGAGCACCTGCAAGACAACCTACGCTCCTACTGCCCATTGCAGCCATTAACAGAAGAAGAAAACCATTTCTTGTTCGACACCGCCGACTTGATGATGCAGTATCCGACCATTCCGTGTAACGACTGCAAATATTGTATGCCTTGTCCCTACGGGATCGATATTCCGGGAATTCTGCTTCATTATAATAAATGTGTGAACGAAGGGAATGTTCCCCAGAGTGGACAGGATGAAAACTACCGCGAAGCTCGCCGGGCTTATCTGATCGGATATGACCGCAGTGTTCCGAAGCTCCGCCAGGCGGATCATTGTACCAGTTGCAATCAATGCAATCCACACTGTCCGCAGGGGATCGATATTCCGAAAGAACTACAGCGGATCGACCGTTTCGTCGAACAACTGAAACAAGAGACATTATAAAATGAAAGGAGGTGTGTCAAACGCTTAACGCGGGATCGCATTAAAGCTAGTCATATAAACATCTGATTGATAAGGCTTGCTCTTTTGCGGCCCCGCGTCAAGCGCGGGGACAAGGGGATTTTGACACACCCCCTTTTGGATATTGAAAATAGCCATCCGGACTTAGGACGGCTATTTCCCCTTTTTAAAGTAACTTCCACTGAGGTTTAAGCACCATATAGTTGAAAACCAAGAACACTGTCGTCCCCAACAGAGCAAAAAACGAACCGATCAATGCCGTACTTTCCAGCCCTGCCCCATGTTCGATCGACAATCCTCCGAAATAAGCACCCACAGCATTCCCCAAATTAAAGGCAAGCTGAACCATCGCTCCGCCCATCATCTCTCCGCCAGGAGAATACTGAAGCAACAACAATTGCTGCGGAGAAGAAACAGCAAACAGGCAACCAGTACAAACGCACATCAGCAAAGCAGACAAAAAGCCGTACGAAGCAAAAAAATAAATCAGCAGAAGTGATGCAAACATCAGAAACTGCATGGACATCGCCACGATACCGGGCGTAAAACGATCAGACAAATGTCCTCCCAAATAGTTACCGATACACATACTCGCACCCGCCAGCAACATCAATACAGGCATTGCCCCGATACTGAAACCTGATACATCCGTCATTAACGGATTGACATAACTATACCAGCAAAAAGCTCCCCCGTTTCCTAACATGGTAGCAGCAATCAGCATCCACGGTTCCGGCCTTCTCAAAAAACGAAATTGCCCTTTCAGATTCGTTGCCGGCAGGGCGGGCAAAACAGGAACCCACCTCCGGATAAACCAAATCGTTACACCACCCCACAACGCTGCAATCACAAAAACCAAACGCCAAGACAGAAAATGTCCCAGGAAATTCCCAGCCGGGACACCGAACAAATTGGCAACCGTCATCCCCATAATCATAATAGCTACAGCAGAAGTACTTTTCCCCTTCTCCGCCAAACGACTGGCGACAATCGAGCCGACTCCGAAGTAAGCCCCATGCGGCAACCCCGATACAAACCGGGCACACAGTCCCATCCAATAATCGGTCGACAGCGCCATAAGCAGATTCCCGGCAACAAAAAGCCCGACCAAAGCAAGCAAGATCGTACGTAACGGCCAACTCCTGGCCACCACCACTACCAACGGTGCTCCCACACATACACCCAACGCATAAGCCGAAATAAGATGTCCGGCTTCGGATAAGGAAATATCAAATCCTGCCGCCACATCCGGCAAGATACTCATCATAATGAACTCTGCAATCCCCAGCCCAAATGTACCAAAGGACAATGCATACAAACCTTTCTTCATAACCTATTCAATCTTTCTGTTTTTCCGGCCGCAAAGAAACAACAAAATTATTAAGTGTAATTGTCGCAGATTATGCGATTATTGTCTAATTTTACTGTGTTTTATCTGAAAATTCATCCGACATGCACGAGAAACTAAAATTCGAACAAATCAAAAAAGATAGTTGTGCCTCGTTACGCTACGATTATTCCAGCTTGTACCCAAAAGATGAAATGCCTCTTCATTTTCATCCCGAAATAGAAATATGTTATGTTGTGAAAGGTTCAGGCTACCGGATGATGGGCGACTTTCTGGAGCCGTTCGAGGAGGGAGAAGTCGTACTGGTCCCGACCAACCAACCACATTGTTGGATGTATAACCCGGAAAGTTGCGAGCCGGATGGGAAACGACAATGTATAGTCGTGCAATTCAACCCCGACCTGCTACAAGCCGGCCTGTCTTTTTTTACCGAATGGGAATATGCCGCTCATCGGTTATCAGCAATCCAGCAAGGTATCCTGCTGACAGGCGGAACTGCCGGAAAAATCAAATCCTGCTTAGAAGAAATGAACTGCTTGAATGCAAGCGAAAGGATGCTGATGTTGATCCGCATCCTGCAACAAATCGGAACCACAACCGATTTAATCCCTATCGGTTTGCAGGAAACGGAATTTAATGGTATCACCAAAAATATGAGACGCATGCAACTGATCTTCAAATACGTCATCGAGCATTACAAGGAGAAAATAACTCTTTCGGACGCCGCAAATGTAATCAGTATGAGTACAACGGCATTCTGCTCGTTTTTCAAACGTGAAACAGGCAAAACGTTTACAAACTTCATCAACGAATACCGGATAGAAGCCGTTTGCACTTTACTCCTCAACTTTCCGGATAAGGACATTAATGAAATAGCCTGGCAATGCGGCTTCACCGACATTCCCTACTTCAATCGCTCTTTCAAAAAGATGAAACAGATGACTCCGGGACAATGGAGATATAAAATACAATAAAAAGAATATCCTAATATGAATGCAGAAATCATCCGATTCTTAGACGATTTACGGCGGAACAATAATACCGTCTGGTTCCATGAAAATAGAGAACGATATGACAAACTTCGCCGTACCTTTATCAACGAAGTACAAGAATTAATCGAACGAATCAGTGTATTCGATCCTGACATACGGGGATTGGATGCCCGGAAATGTCTGTTCCGTATTAATCGCGACATCCGTTTCAGCCTCGACAAGTCGCCTTACAAGACTTATATGTCAGCCTGTATTGCTCAAGGAGGGCGTCATAGTATCCGGGGAGCTTACTACTTTCATCTTGAACCGGAATACTGCGTACTGTCCGGTGGTATCTGGTATCCCAAACCGGAAATATTGAAAGTCCTTCGACGTGAAATATACAATAACATAGATGAATTTGTTTCCATCATCGAAGAGCCTTCCTTCAAAGCTCTATACCCGTCACTCGAAGGGGACATGCTAAAACGTATCCCGGCAGGTTTCCCCTCCGATTCCCCTTATGGCCATATATTAAAGCACAAAGATTTCAGCGTTATCGGTATTAAACCCGACAGCTTTTTCAGCCAGCCTGACTGGATGGAAGAAACCATCGATTGTTTTCGAAAGCTTCTCCCATTCAACCGCTTCCTGAATGAGATTGTGGATGAATATATGGGAAATCAGTAAAAAATCCTATTTCCCACAAATATCCTTAAACGGGCAATATACGCAAGCTTTACCGTTCGGAGTTTGTACGAATGGGGTTTCTGTGTCGAAGATTTCATCCAGGCAATTTCGCAGACTGTTTTCAAAATCCGCATGATAATTGGCGAAGTCCAGGACCTGTTCTGTTTTAAACCGGTCTGTACGCCGGTAGATTCCGGGGTCGAAAGAGGGAGAAAAGAGAGTCCGCATGTAATAGATACCCGGTTGAATAGCAGTTGAAAGTTGAACCGTGCCGTACATCCATGCATACATAAAGACCTGCATAACCGCTTTAGAACGATCTGTATCTTCTTTGTCAAAAAGAGCTTCGACAGAGGTAAACTGTGTCGTCCCGCTCCCACTCTTGTAGTCGATGATGCGGACGGTATCTCGCACTTCGTCTATACGGTCAATAAATCCTTTCAGCTGGATATTGCTCTTATCCGTCAACGGGAAAAGGCATTTTATCTGCTTTTCCGATTCGATATAACGGAAAGGAGTCAGTTTAGCGTCCCTCTCCAACACTTTCTCTACATATTTGCGAATCATTTCGCCGATCAGGAAATTCTGTCCGGTGAGCGGACGGACGATATCCGTTTTAAAGAAAATTTCGGCAAAGGCACGGGCAATCGCTCCTGTCAACATAGGCGTATCTTTGCGGATCGCTTTCAGCAGATCGGCCGTCACCATCTTTCCGCAGAATGGCTGATACAATTCCTCCATCACCTTATGCAGGATACTTCCGAAAACATTACTTTCGATCGTCTCGCTTACCTCCTCTTCTTCCCGTATTCCTTCGACAACGGAGAAATAGAATTTAAGCGGACAATCCAGATAGGTATTGACTGCACTCGCCGATATCGCTCGCGTCCCGCCACTCCGGAAAGCCACCAGACGGTTCATGACTTCCTCCGTCTTAGCCACCTGCAAGGCAGGAGTCTTGGAAGAAGAGACATTGTAAACGACCAGCTTGTTTTGTATCGGTTCCTCATAATGATAATGCAACTGATGCACGAAACGACTTACCTCGCCTGTCTGCAATCCGTTACTCCGGGTATCATAAAGCAGGCTGACATGGCTGGCACGATAAATCAAACGATAGAAATGATACGCCCAAACACTGTCCTGGTGCTCGTATGTCGGCAAACCGAACCCCCGGCGGAGATTATAAGGAATAAATGAATTAGCCGCTTTCCTCAACGGGAAAATCCCTTCATTCATCGAAAGAATAATCAACCGGTCAAAGTCAAGCGCACGAGTCTCCAAAACCCCCATGATCTGCAAACCGGAAAGAGGTTCACCATGGAAAGGGATCGTAATCGTATCCGTCACACGTTTCAGCAAACGGAAATAGGTGTCGATTTTCATCTCTACATTCGCCTCCCGCATGACTTCCTTCATCCGATTGACGGTGGCAAAATAATGGAAGATAAACTCCTGTTCGATGTCGTTAATAGTTGAAAGTTGAGAGTTGAAAGTTGAAAGTGGCTCCGCGTTGCTATCTTCACTTTCCACTTTCAACTTTCCACTTTCAACTGCTTTATTGAGTTCCTGCAACACGTTGATCAGGTAGTCGGAGAAAGTTTCCACCGCAGTCACCGGAGTAAAGAGGATGGAGAGCAGAGACGTCTTATCCAGATCGTCATACGAGATGTAAATCTTGTTGTTTTCTGAAATATCTTTTACCAGATCGGAGACCACCTCCGGAGAAGTAGTCGAAATATATCGATGGTTCAGGATCGGCAAAACATCCCGGAAATAGAACACCGGCCTCCGGTCCACATAACGAATATTCTTTTGCAAAGCTAAAATATATTCCATCAAAGATGCGACTGGTGTACCGGCCAACGGATATCCCATCGTCACATTGATCCGTTTGATCTGTTCGGGGATGGCATTCAGGACCGGAATCAACAAATGCTCATCCGGCAGAATCACAGCCGTCCGCAACGCTTCTTCTGCACTCATTTCATCTTCCCTGCAAAGCTCGCTTAAAATACTGTGCACCTGCTTGGCCTGCCCAATACCGGAAGGGATACCGATCACCTCGACCTTGGGAGTTGAAAGTGGAGAGATGAAAGTTGAAAGTGGCTTCGCGTTGCTATCTTCACTTTCCACTTTCAACTCTCCACTTTCAACTTTCAACTGTGAAGGGAATCGCCGTAAATTGCGTTCCACGAAGTAAGAGGCTTTATTATCCGGATCTGTCACTTTCGGCGAAGCATAATCCCAGTAGAAATCTGCTATTTCCCGTTTCTGTAATTCAGACAGGAAACGTTCTTCAGCCACAGACAAGGCGTTCAAGCCGACAAACACGACTTTCGTATAGGGAAGGTCACAACATTCGTTTTTCTCCATCTGCTCGACCACTTCCCGGAAAATCATACCTTCATATCCCTTACCTTCGGCAGCAAGCGTTTCCCTCAAATCGGTATATAGGGCGTATAAGATTTGCCAGACAGCCAGAAACTGTTCCTGATTGGGTGTATCTCCTTTCGGGTAGAAAGAAGACCAGAAAGTCCGGATAGCCGCGACCTGTTCGGGACTCAGAAAACTGAAATCATTCTCAATTTCACGAAGGTCTGTCACGTTTGTGAAGAGCATGCGAGCGTCAACCATATATTTATCGATATCATCAAAGTCATTCAACAACATTTCCCCCCAATAGAGGAACTCGTCGAATGTTTCAGAAGAACCGCTATGGTTCAAATAGATATCATACAGCTTAAACAACATGCTGATCCGGTCTGCAGTCTGCTTTCCACTCAACTGTACAAACAGGTCGTTGATGGTCAGGATCGTCGGAGAGAAAAGCGGCTTCTCCGACACTTCCGACAAATATTTCTGAAAGAACAATCCCGTACGACGGTTCGGGAAAACAAAAGCCAGACGGCTGACTTCCGCCCCATATTTAGAATAAAAAAGAGATGCAACCTGATATAAGAATGGTTTCATTAATTGTTCGAATTAGTAAATACTGATTTATCAATATAAAACATGGATGACACGGTCATACAAAATAATTGTCGTTTGTAGGGGCAGGGCTCTGCTCTGCCCATTGAATCCGGATAAGGCGGACGTTATTTGCCTTGTCCGGATTCAATGGGCGGAGTAGAACCCCGCCCCTACAGGACACCTTTATTTTATTGTACACCGGTAAATGATGATTTATATTATTATTTTATTGTAATATACTCTCTATTGCCTGTAACTCTTCCGTTGAAAAAACCTTGTTTTGTAACGCCTTCAAATTATCCGTCAACTGTGCAACCGAACTGGCCCCCACTAAGACACTCGTTACCCGTTCGTCCTTCAACAACCAGGCGAGTGCCATTTCTGCAAGCGTTTGTCCACGTTGTTTTGCAAGTTTATTCAATTGGCGAACTCTACTTATCTTTTCTTCCGTTACCTGCTCGCGTTGCAGATGGCCTGTAGATTTGGCTGCGCGTGAATTTTCAGGGATACCGTTCAGATATTTGTCCGTCAGCATACCCTGTGCCAAGGGCGAAAAAGCGATCATTCCCACCCCTTCCTGCTTCAGTAAAGGCAAGAGGTCCGGTTCGGTCCAGCGATCCAACATCGAATAGCGCGCTTGATGAATCAGACAAGGCACACGATGTTCCCCCAGGACAGCAAGCGCCTTTTCTGTCTGTTCGGCATTATAGTTCGAAATTCCGATATACAAAGCTTTTCCCTGTCGAACGATATCTACCAACGCTCCCATCGTTTCTTCAATCGGTGTCTGCGGGTCCGGACGATGCGAATAGAAGATATCAACATATTCCAGACCCATCCGTTTCAAGCTCTGATCCAAGCTTGCCATCAGATACTTGCGACTTCCCCAGTTACCATACGGACCGGGCCACATATCATATCCGGCTTTTGTAGAAATAACAAGCTCATCCCTGTACAGCCCCAAACCTTTCTTCAAGATACGACCGAAGTTTTCCTCTGCCGATCCATATACAGGACCGTAGTTATTGGCAAGATCAAAATGTGTAATCCCATTGTCGAAAGCAGCATGCGCAATCTGAATAAAGTTACTGAACACATCCACACTACCAAAATTATGCCACAATCCTAAAGAGATGGCCGGCAACAACAACCCGCTCCGTCCGCAACGCCTGTACGCCATATCGGCATACCGGTTATCATTTGCTTTGTACATTTCCATACTATGATATTTTAGTTACAATGAATCCTTTTCAGAGATACAAATATAATCAAGAATACCAAAAGAATGGATGATCCGGATAAAAACAAAAAAAGGCTATCCATCACGGACAGCCAATCTTCATTGTTAACCTTAAATCTAATACCATGAAAAACACAGTGCAAATATAGGCATTTTATGTTATGAAGCATACATTTTCACTTGGAAATCTCATTTATTTAAATCTATTTAACGAAAACATGCTATATAACATAATTAATCGGCATCATTTACAGTAAATCGGAACCCATTTTGCCACCATCCACACCTATTCTCACCTCCAAAAAACAACAGTATCCCCCTTAAAAGTCAAATATCACATAAAAATCTGATATACAATAATATGCCAAAATAGATGTTTGTTAAAAAAGATTACCCTTGCATGTAATTTGATTTAAACGGGGTAGAAAACTAAAATAGATGCGGTAATAGTTTCGATTTGAACCAATGCATTTTTGAAAGATATTACAATAAGGGATTGAAAAAAGACAAGACGTGTTTTAGAATTAACTGGAAAGAATCGGGACTGGCATAAAATAAAAAAGGCCATCCATCACGGACAGCCAATCTTCATTGTTAACCTTAAATCTAATACCATGAAAAACACGATGCAAATATAGGGAGTTTATGTTATACAGCATAATATTTCACCGAAAAAGTACTTTTTCTTAACCTGATTTAACTATTTCATGTTTTACAACATAATTTTTCATGCACTTTTAACTTAATCGTTTCCTACACAAGAAACAGTCACATTGTTATTGAAACTGCCTACAATACTGAATAAAAACGATACAAACAAAAAGGCGACGATCCGGATGGACAGTCGCCTTTTTCCTATTGATCAGTTAATGACCGGGGAATTAATTCTTATTTGTTGAAACGTTCTTTCAATTTTGCCAACATATCCTGAGTCATGGCATCCAGGTCGAATTCCGGTTTCCAGCCCCATTCCTGACGGGCACACGTGTCGTCCAGAGAGTTCGGCCACGATTCTGCGATAGCCTGACGCAACGGATCTACATCATATTCCATCTGGAAGTCAGGAACATACTTTTTGATATTGTTGTAGATAATTTCAGGATCAAAGCTCATAGAGGCAATGTTGAAAGAGTTACGATGAACGAATTTCGTCGAATCGGCTTCCATAATTTCAATAGCTGCACGCAGACCGTCCGGCATATACATCATATCCATGAATGTACCCTGCTTGATCGGACATACGAACTTCTCGCCTTTGGCTGCCGAATAATAGATATCAACTGCGTAGTCGGTCGTACCACCACCCGGAGGTGTTACATAAGAGATAAGACCCGGAAAACGTACGGAACGAGTGTCAACACCGAAACGGATATTATAGTAGTCACTCAACAACTCGCCTGAAACCTTCGTAACACCGTACATGGTACGCGGGTTACGGATTGTATCCTGCGGAGTCTTGTCTTTCGGTGTGTTATTGCCGAATACACCAATGGAACTCGGAGTGAATACTGCACAATTCATTTCACGTGCCACTTCCAATACATTAAACAAACCGCCCATACCGATTTTCCAAGCCAGCTGCGGTTTTGCTTCTGCAACAGCCGACAGCAAGGCTGCCAGGTTATAAATCGTATCTACTTTATATTTAGATACAGTTTCAGCAATCTGCTGTTCGTTTGTAATGTCGACAATTGCAGAAGGTCCTGATTCCAACAGTTCACCTTTAGGTTCCTGTCCGGGGATGTAACCTGCTACAATGTTTCCACCGTAGATACCTCTCAACTTCATGGTTAACTCTGATCCAATCTGACCGGTAGAACCAATTACTAATACATTCTTCATTGCGTTTGATGTTCTTTTAAGTTTTTCTGCGGCAAAGGTATAGAGAATAAAAACATTCCGGTATGAATTTCTTGTATTTTTTTAGCCTATATATTCAAAAAAAATATGACCTTTGCCGCATCGGCAGACAAATCAGAGACAAAGAAAAAGGTTTCGAAAAGATATTTTGCCACTTGTCTGCGATAAAAGAGATATAATTGTCAACTTAATTAGAAATACTAACAAAAAACAAAGTTATGTACGGTAAACTGAAAGATTTCCTTACTCAGGAATTGGCAAACATCAAAGCTGCCGGATTGTATAAGAACGAGCGTATCATCACCACTCCTCAAAGAGCCGACATCAAAGTAAACGCAGGAAGCGACGTTTTGAACTTCTGCGCAAACAACTACCTGGGCCTGTCCGACAACCAACGTCTGATCAAGGCAGCCAAAGAAGCTATGGACACACACGGATACGGCATGTCATCCGTCCGTTTCATCTGCGGGACACAGGATCTTCACAAACAACTGGAAGCTGCTATCTCCGATTATTTCAAAACCGAAGATACAATCCTATACGCTGCTTGTTTCGATGCCAACGGTGGTCTGTTCGAACCGTTGTTCACTGAAGAGGATGCGATCATCTCCGACGCTTTGAACCATGCCTCCATCATCGACGGCGTACGTCTTTGCAAGGCAAAACGCTACCGTTATGCCAATGCAGACATGGCCGACCTGGAACGTTGCCTGCAAGAAGCCCAGGCACAACGTCACCGCATCATCGCAACAGACGGTGTGTTCTCTATGGACGGAAACGTGGCTCCGATGGACAAGATCTGCGAACTGGCAGAAAAATACGACGCATTGGTAATGGTCGACGAATCCCACTCTGCCGGTGTCGTAGGCCCGACAGGACACGGTGTGGCTGAACAATATAATGTATACGGAAGAGTCGATATCTTCACAGGTACATTAGGTAAAGCATTCGGTGGCGCTATGGGCGGATTCACAACCGGAAAGAAAGAGATCATCGACATGCTGCGTCAGCGCTCCCGTCCTTATCTGTTCTCCAACTCTGTCGCTCCCGCTATCGTAGGTGCCAGCCTGGAAATGTTCAAGATGCTGAAAGAAAGCGACGCATTGCATACGAAACTGATGAACAATGTCAGCTATTTCCGCGAAAAGATGTTAGCTGCCGGTTTCGATATCAAGCCGACTCAGTCCGCTATCTGCGCCGTTATGCTGTATGATGCCAAATTATCTCAGGATTTCGCAGCTAAGATGCAAGAAGAAGGCATTTATGTAACCGGTTTCTATTATCCGGTAGTGCCGAAAGACCAGGCCCGTATCCGCGTACAGTTGTCCGCTGGCCACGAAACAGAACATCTGGATAAAGCTATCGAAGCATTTATCAAGGTGGGTAAAGAACTGAATGTAATAAAATAAAACATACAATTTTTTCATCCTTTAAGTGTTTTCAAGGCTTGATTCCGCCGCTAATCCCTCGGCAGCAATCAAGCCTTTTTTTATCAAACAGGTTGTCTTTCGGGATAAAAAAATTATCTTTGTCTTCTTACAAGTAAAATTTTATGCAACTCAGTAACTACCATAGCCATTGTACATTTTGTGACGGGCGGAGTACGCCGGAAGACTTCGTTAAATTCGCTGTTGCGCACGGGTTCCGCGCCTACGGTTTTTCATCCCATTCACCATTGCCGTTCGAAACATTCTGGAACATGTCGAAAGATGATATGCCCGAATATCTGACAGAAATAGAACGGCTGAAAAAGAAATACAACGATCGGTTGGAAATATACGTGGGACTGGAAATCGATTTCTTAGACAAGAGCTACAACGCATCCATCCCCTACTTCTGTAACTTGCCGCTCGATTACCGCATCGGCTCCATCCACTTTCTGCCAATCGCACAGCCGCTTGCAGAAGAGAATATGGTGTGCATCGACGGCTCTTTCCGGGAATACCAGAAGTCTGTCGACACCTACTACGACGGAGATATCCGCAAGTTGGTCGCCCATTATTTCAGCTCCACACAGCAAATGATCGAGGCAGGCGGAATCGACATTGTCGGCCACATGGACAAGATATACATGAACGGCCACAAATACGAAGGCTTCGACCTGCAAGCAGACTGGTATCAAAAACCGCTCAACGACTGCCTGCACCTGATCGCAGAAAAGGGCCTGATGGTCGAAGTCAACACAAAAAACCTCGTGAAAAAACAGGAGGTCTATCCGCATACCGACTATCTGCACCGCCTCCGCGAGTTGAATATTCCGGTGATGGTAAACTCCGACTGCCACTACCCGGACCTGGTGAACGACGGACGTGCGGAAGCATTCGAGCTGCTGAAAAAAAACGGGTTCAAATCCACCCGCGAACTGATCGGCGGGCAGTGGCAGGATGTGCCGATCTGACGCATTTGTAATAAGAATGTAATATGTATTTCATTCCATCGAAATACATAAATACGTCCTTTGCAGAAATAAATTGTATTTGTAATAAAAAAGAGACAAAAATTATGGATATGCCAAAAATTCTTGTAGTGGACGATGAAGAGGATTTATGCGAGATCCTCAAGTTCAATCTTGAGATAGAAGGGTATGAGGTAGACACGGCTTTCAGCGCCGAGGAAGCGTTGAAGATGGACATAGCCTCCTACCAACTGCTGCTTTTAGATGTCATGATGGGTGAAATATCCGGATTCAAGATGGCCAGCATCCTCAGGAAAGAAGAAAAGACGGCCGATATCCCCATCATCTTCCTGACAGCCAAGGATACCGAAAACGATATGCTGACAGGCTTCAACCTGGGAGCCGACGACTATATATCCAAGCCCTTCTCCATCCGCCAGGTGGTGGCACGCGTGAAAGCCGTGTTGCGCCGTACATCAGACAAGGAGAAAGTACAGGAAAACGAATGCCTCAAATACGAAACCCTATCACTCGACACGAAGCGTATCAAAGCCTCTGTCGATGGGCAGGAAGTCCCGCTCACCAAAAAGGAATTCGAGATACTGAAACTCCTCCTCGAAAACAAAGGAAATGTGTTCTCACGCGAGGAAATCCTTTCCCGGATATGGAAAGACGAAGTATATGTGCTTGACCGCACCATCGATGTAAATATCACTCGCCTACGCAAAAAGATCGGGCCGTATGGCAAGAACATCGTAACGCGCCTCGGTTTCGGATACTGCTTTGAGAGTTGAGAGTGGTAAGTGGAGGGCACACAGACCTCAACTCTCAACTTTCTACTCACAACTTTTAACTCTCAACTCATATTATGGTCAAGATAGAATCAACAACAAACAGCAGAATACCGTTTAGCCAGCGACTTTTCTGGTCGATATTCGCCATGTTTCTGGGGTTCACAGCTTGCTTCCTGCTATTCCAGTATCAGCGGGAACGAGAGTTTGCCCAGGAAAAGTTGAATAACGTGTTGGGGAATTACAATTACCAGTTGTTCCGCCGCACACAACAGGTAGAAGATATCAACCAGGTGGTCCACCAGTTTATCGACGACATCCCCCAAAAAGATCTTCGCGTGACCATTATTGACCCCGCAGGTAAAGTGCTGTTCGATAATAGTGGCGCCGAGGAGTTCAACAACCATAACGACCGCAGCGAGGTGCGCAAGGCACGTCTCTACAATGAAGGGTTCGCCATCCGTTCGTCTAATTCGACCGGTAAACGTTATTTCTACACGGCGACGAATATCGGCGGGTATATCTACCGTTCCGCTCTTCCCTGGGATCCTTACACGCAACGCGTACTGACAATCGACAAGGATTTCATCTACTTTATGGCGCTGATGACGCTGATATTCTTCTTCGTCCTCTCCCGTTTCACGTTCAGCATCGGACGGACGATCTCGAAACTGCGCGATTTCGCCCTGAATGTGGAGAAAGACCGCATACCGGAGAATGAATATGTCTTTCCTAACGACGAGCTTGGAGACATATCGAAGAACATCGTCGGGCTTTACCACCGCCAGCAGAAGGCCAAAGACGAGCTTTCGATGGAACGCGAGAAGCTGATCAAGCATTTCCAATATGCAAAAGAAGGTTTCGCCATGTTCACGCCGGAAGGCAGGGAGATATTGTCCAACATCCTGTTCGTACAGTTTGCAAACCTGATTTCCGACATGCAGATACGGCAATCGGAAGACGCAGTCGACATCCCGGAACTGGAACCGATCCATCTGTTCCTTTCCAAAAACATCCCGAACACGAACCGCAAACGGAAAGTGCTACGCGAATCGGTCACGGTGGACAAAAATGGGAAGATTTTCCTGATCGAATGTATCCTGTTCCTCGACAACAGCTACGAGATATCTATCAACGATATATCCCGTCAGGAGGAAGAAAGCCGGATGAAACGACAGCTGACACAGAACGTGGCGCACGAGCTGAAAACTCCCGTCAGCAGTATCCAAGGCTACCTCGAAACGATCATCAGCAACCCGGAATTGCCGGACGACAAACGCCGCTTCTTCCTCGAACGCTGCTACTCGCAGAGTACAAGGCTAACGGGACTACTGCGCGACATCTCGGTATTGAACCGGCTGGACGAAGCTTCCGAAATGTTCGAGTTATCGGAAGTAAACATCCGGAAATTAGTCGGCGAGATCGAAAAGGAATGTTCGAAGGAGATGGAGGAAAAAAAGATCACGACAGAGGTGGCCCTTCCGGGCAATCCCACGATCTATGGCAATTATTCGCTGCTCTACTCGATCTTCCGCAACCTCTACGACAATGCGATCGCGTATGCGGGCGAAGGCATCCGGATCACGGTAAGTTGCTACAAGGAGGACCCGAAGTTCTACTATTTCAGCTTCTCGGACAATGGCGTCGGCGTCTCAGAAGAACACGTGAATCGTATCTTCGAACGCTTCTACCGTGTCGACAAGGGCCGCAGCCGCAAGGTGGGCGGGACCGGTCTGGGACTCTCCATCGTCAAGAACGGCGTGAACTTCCACAAAGGACAGATATCCGCCAAGAGTGGGCTGGGCAAGGGGATGACGTTCTTCTTTACACTCAAGAAAAAGATTTGATTCTGTTACTTTTCTCTTGAAAGAAAAGTAACCAAAAGTTCAAGGCTTAACCGTCTGGGCTACTCCGGGCAAAGACTACGCTGTCGCCTGCGAAACTCGCTTCGCTCAGACAGCGCTGGCTCCGGACGCTCCGTCTTTGCCCTTCGCTTGACGCCCATCCGCTTAGGCCTTTCCAAGAAAGCTACGCTTTCTCTTAGGATGGCCGATACCGACAGTTCTTTTTGCGGCCCCGTGTCAAGCACGGGGACAAGCCTGTTCCCGCACTTGATGCGGAATCGAAAAGAAGCAGACAGTATCGGCCATCCCCAAAGAGCCGTCAAGCTCTATTTCCGGCCTAAGCTGGTGAGCGTTAAGCGCAGTGACCGGAGTGAGCGCCCGGAGCGTCTGCTGTCTGAGCGAAGCGAGTTTCAGACGCGACAGCGAACGAAGGGAACGAAGTAGCTCGCCAGGTTCAGCCTTGAACTTTTGGTTACTTTTCTTTCAAGAGAAAAGTAACTATTCCTTCACACTATCCACCGGATTCTCATTCGCCGTCCGCCAGTTCTGGAACGAGACGGTCAGGAAAGTGACCAGGAAAATGATGCCGAAAGCCAATGCGAACACCCACCAATAGACAGGCGTACGATAGGCAAAATTTTCGAGCCAGCCGGCGGCAAACAGGTAAGCGACCGGTGTGGCAAGAACGAAGCAGACCACGACTATAGAAAGATATTTGCGATTAAACATCAGCAGGATATCCGTCACCGTCGCCCCGTAGACTTTGCGGATGCCGATCTCCCGACGGCGGTATTCCGTCTCAAAGATCACCAGGCCGAAGACACCCACGACCGAGATCAGGATTGCTAACAAGCTCGCCCCCGTCACCATCTTCTTTACAAACTCCTCGCGATGATAAAGCTGGTTATAAAGCGAGTCGTAAAACTCTACTTCCAACGGATAAGAAGCATCCAGCCCCGACACCACCTCGCGAAGACGGTCGACCGCCTTGGTTACATCCGCCCCTGCTCTAAGGCGGATATAAGCATAACTCAACCACTGGAACTTATTGTCGGGCGAGACACAAAAAGCAATGTTCTGTTCCTCCTCCCGGAGCGAAGTCAGCGCCACATCACCTATAAAACCGGTGATCCGTCCCGGTCCCCACCCCATATCGACCATCTCTCCGACTTCAAGCCCGTTTGCCCGGCGAGCCGTCTCATTGAATATAAAATGAAAATTGCCATCCTTATCGTCCGACGGCGAGAAACGATTGCCGTCCGTCACCTCGATCCCCATCACATCCAAGAACGAAGGGGAGACACTTAAAAAGAAACCGGGAAAAGCCTCTTCCTTATGCGTAAACTCGTAAGTCGAATACGCATCCTCGCCCCCTACCTTTTGGGCGGAAAAAGCGACACCTTCTATATCGGGATATTTCATCAACTGGCCGGTAAAAGCATCCTTATGCTTGATACATAGATCCCGGCTAAGCTCAGTAATCATGATCTGGTCCTGGTCGAAACCAAGCGCATAATGACGCATGAAATAGTTCTGCAACTGAATGATGCACGCCCCAACGATCAGTGCGACAGAGACGATATACTGGAAGCCGATCAACACCGTGCGCAACCTGCGTCCGTTCAGCGACAGCCCGAAACTCCCTTTCAACACTAATGCTGGCGGGAAAGAGGTGATATAATAAGCCGGATAAACACCCGACAAGCTCCCCACCAACAAAGCGATTCCCCCCGTCACCAGCACAATCGGCAGGTTCGGCAGCAAACTAATATCCGCCTCTACGAAAGACAGGTATTGTCCTCTGTCCAACAAATAGACCCAAACGAGTGCCAACAGGTAAGCCATCAAGCAAATAGCCGCCGCCTCCACCAACAACGACAGGCGGAGCGCACTCGCCGGGCTTCCCAACACTTTCTGTGTGTTGATGCTCCGGATACGCATCGGAGTGAGGGCAGTACTGAAATTCATATAATTGACCGCCGCGATCAACAGGATCAGCCAAGCGATTAGAAAAAGCAGGCGTACTGTTTCGGGGCTTTGTGTCCTGAGCGAGTTGCTTCCCCATATGTCCTGCATATTCATATAATGAAGTTCTTCAAGTGGCAGCAACCGGAGATGGAGATTTTCACATCCCCAGATTTGCGAGAAATCGAACGTCCGGTTGAAATTATCCTCCACCACTTTGGCAGATTCGGGGCTATCAAGGAGCAGGTAACAAAGCCAGTTCGATCCGCCCCACTCGGTAGGTTTCCGGAAAGAAGCATCTATCGCAGAGTAGATCGTGTTACCCAATTGCGTGTTATCCGGAAAATCGCGGTAGACACCCCCTACTGTCAGGTCGCGGCCGGCCTTTGTCCAAACGGCCTCCTTAAAATGGATCTGCCGCCCTACAGCCGGTTCGCTACCGAACATTCGGTGTGCCATGCTCTCCGGGATAATCGCTTTTTCGGGATCGGAAAGGCAATCCTTGTCCCCTTCGACAAATGAGAATCCGAATATATCCACGATTGCAGGATGGCAGGTCGTCACCTTTTCGCGAAAACCTTCTGCATCACCTCCCTCGCCGACCGAGAGATAGTTCCGTTTGTCATAAGGAGTAATCATCGTCCCAGCCTCGATATGGGGAGAGGAGGCGATCAGCACGTCGGAAAAAGCACCGGGATAAATCACGCGGCCATTCGCCATCACACTGTCGCAGAGTTCGGCAAGGAAGATGCGTCCCGCCTTCGGATGGCAACGGTCGAAACTATGGTCATGGCTCACCTGCATCATAATGACCAAGAATGCCGTAAAGGCAACAGACAAGCCTATGACATTCAGACCGACTGCCATCTGAAAACGCCTGAGGACGCTCAGAAAATTGCGCAAAAGTGTTTTCATTATTTTTCATTTTTAATTTCAATTGTTCTTCACGCTCTCCACCGGATTCGCATTCGCCGCATTCCAGCTCTGGAAGAATACCGCCAGAAAGGAGATCAGAAGGCAAAACAGGCCAGCCGCAATGAAGATCAGCGGGCTAAGTGTGATCCGGTAGTTGTAGTCCTCCAACCATTGCTTCATAAAATACCAGCTCAGTGGCGTCGCGATCACGAACGCAATCCCGACATACATCAGGAACGTACCGACGAGGCGAATCAAGATTCCCCGGTTGTCCGAACCGAACACCTTGCGGATCGCCACCTCCTGCGAACGTTGCAGGATGAAATAGGTCGACATCGCCAGTAACCCCAACAGAGAAATCAGGATCGCAATGCAGGCAAAGATCACCACGATCTTGGCCAAACGGATCTGCGACTCAAAATGTGCTCGGATGCCCTGGTCAATAAACCGCCCCTCGAAAGGAATACCCGACACCTCCTCGAAGACCTTGCGCACAGACTCATATGCTTCGACAGGATCACCCTGTACCTCGATCACATAATCCCACGGCCACCAGCCGGATTCCGTATTCCGGAAACGGAACATCACCGGTGAATTTTCCCGCGTGATGTCCCTCAACTGGAAATCACGGATCACCCCTAAGATCGGGACCGTATTTTCATACATCTTGAAAGAAGGGGCATCTTCCGTCAGTTCCATCTGTTTAAAAGCCAGCTCGTTCAAATACCAGCCTCCATCGGCATTAGCCACCCGGTTGTCCGACTTGATTTCGAAACCGAAGATGTGGAAAGCCGCACTGTCGACCTGCACTTGCTGGAAGCTGAGCGATTTGCCTTCATAAGTTCCGCTCATATTGTTCGTCCCACTCGAAGGTGTCCCGTTGCTGTGACCGACGGCCTTGACCATCGGAAGCTGGCGCAACAGATCTTCCGCCCGCTCCATCTCGCTCTTCGAACGGAAAACATTATTCGATTCGATGATGTTCGTCGTATTATAGCCCAACGGAGCATGTATCAGATGGTCGATCTGGAGATACATCGTCAGCGAGGCAGCGATCATGGCGATCGTAATTACATTCTGAAACGTAATAAAGACCTTACTGAACACCATCTTCGTCTGCCGGCGGAACGTCCCGCGCACTACGTCGATCGGCTTGGCCGACGAGATCATCAAGGCCGGAAGGAGTCCCGACAAAGCTCCCGTCAGCACAATAAATGCAACGATCGCCCCTATCCAAAGTGGTGTCGCCAGCACATCGAACGTCAAACGCACCTGCAACAAATCATTGGCATACGGCAATGCCGCCTTGGCACACATCAGCCCGATAATAAACGAAACGACTGTCAGGAAAGTAGCCTCCAGCATCAACCGCAGGAACAGTTCCACACGCGAAGAACCTAAAAGGCGGCGTGTCGCCATCTCCTTCGCCCGCTGGCCGGCCTGTGCAACCGTCAGGTTGATATAGTTGATGATCGCGAAAATCAGGATCAGGATACCGACAGACATCAGGACCAATGAAAAGCGCTTATCCCCTCGGTTCAAACTATGCACCCCTGTATTTCCGAAATAGATCTCCGAAAGGGGAACAATGCGCACCTCTTTCATGAAATCATTCTTGTAAAGCCAATACCGCTCTTTGAAAAAGCTCAATATCTCATCCGCCCGTCCCTGCAAGTCCATTCCCGGCTTCAGCAACAGGAACGAGACACAGGAGCCGGCATTACCCGGATTTGTCTTCGACAATGACTGGTTGAATTCCGTCACCCGCTCGATACGCACCAACAGGTCCATATTCGGAATCACCGAACGGTTGATGTCCTCCATGACACCGGTTACCATGACACTGGTCGAGTCGCTGATGCGCAAACTCTTCCCGATCGGATTATCATTACCGAATACTTTCCGGGCAAAGCTTTCCGAAACTACCACGCTGTAGGGATCTTCCAGAAGCCGGTCACGGTCACCATCGAGTACCTTGAACGAAAAAAGGTCGAAAAACGTTGAATCCGCATACACAAGATCAGCCGTCAACTTCTTGTCGCCATAAAAAATCTGTTTGCCCTTCCCCTGATCCGTGATGACCGGACAGACTTTTTCGATTTCCGGATAACGTTCTTCCAACCAATAAGAAACCGGAACAGCCGATTCCAAAAACTCTTCATTGCCGATAGCAACGATCCGGTCGTAATTCGCCTGCTGCTTGTCGATATTCAATTCCCGTTCCACATATACCGCAATCAGGATCACGAACATCAGCGAAACGGACAGTCCGAAGACATCTATCGCCGTGTACCCTTTATTCCGGCTCAGGAATTTCAGAAAAGATTTTATATCCAATAGATTGCTCATAATGTTACTTTTAATTAAGCGATATATCCGACTTTCCCAAGCCGGATATATCTACAAAAAACAATTTGAATGTGTCTATGCGTTTTTGCAAAAAATCAAATGAATTCGCTTATGGATGAAACGATACTACCGTCGAACAGGTTGATCACGCGGTGGGCGAAACTCGCATCGTGTTTAGAGTGGGTCACCATGACGATAGTGGTTCCTTCTTTGTTTAGTTCAGTCAGGAGTTGCATCACTTCAGCACCGTTTTTGGAGTCGAGGTTACCGGTCGGCTCATCGGCGAGAATGATTTTCGGATTCGAAACGACGGCACGGGCGATGGCTACACGCTGCTGCTGACCTCCGGAAAGCTGCTGCGGGAAGTGACTGGCCCGGTGGCTGATGTTCATGCGTTTCAGGATATCACTCACCATCTGCTTGCGCTCGCTTGCTTTCACTTTCAGGTAGGTAAGCGGCAACTCCACGTTTTCAAATACATTCAGTTCATCGATCAGGTTAAAACTCTGGAACACGAAACCGATATTGCCTTTACGCACCTGTGTACGTTCTTTTTCTTTCAGGTGTCCGACTTCTTTGCCCGCCAGGTAATAGTCGCCCGACGTCGGATTATCCAGCAAACCTAAGATATTCAGCAAGGTGGACTTTCCACAGCCGGAAGGGCCCATGATTGCCACAAACTCACCATCCTTCACTTCCATCGACACTCCGTTCAATGCTATCGTTTCCACTTCTTCCGTACGAAAAAACTTACTTAATCCTTCAATTTTAATCATGACTGTATCTGTTTTTATTGTTATTACTTCTTCTTGCTTACTTATAGGCAAACAGCGTGCCAAAGTATATAAACTATTTATTTACAACATTATAAAGATTTCGATATTTCTGGGGAGTGTCTAATTTTTGGACAGTAGTGTAAAGATATTAGACACTCACCGAAAAATGAAGGGTGTTCAACTTATTCTGATTTTAGACTTTCCACTGGATTCGAATTAGCCACTTTCCAAGTACGATAAACCACACAAATGGCAACTATCACCCAAACCGAGAGAGCGCCTATGATAAAGACCATAGGATGCAAACTAACCTTTTCCTGGAACTGTTCTTGCCAATAGTCCGAGATAAAATAGGAACCGACACATCCTATCAAAACAGCCGGAATGGCGATCTGCATAATATCTTTCAAGAAAATCCGGATAATGTCGAATGATTCCGCCCCATTCACTTTGCGGATAGCCAACTCTTTGCGACGACGGTTGATCTCATCGTTTGTATATCCGATAAGACCGATCAAGGAAATAATTAGCGTGATGATCCCTCCAACCAGCACTTGATCGCGGAATTTCCGGGAATCCCGATATAAATTGACGACATCTACCGAATAGATCGACAATGTCTCATTGCGGTCCGGCATCACTTCCAATAAACGATTGTTGACTTTATCAACCGCCTCGGCTGTCAAAGTGTTGAACTTAACCAATTGGATCGATAAAGGAGTACTACTGTAAAACAAGACCGAAGGGCGATCATCCAAGCGAGCCAAAGAGCCGATCCGATAATTTTCATATACACCGCAAATGGTGTAGTAACCTCCCGACATGGCATTGACATTCTCACCCTGGTCATGTCCGGTAATAAAAATCTGCTTTCCTATCGGTCCATCCGGCCAATTGGCATACATCTGTATCTTTTCGGCAAAGGCGCGATTCACCATAATTTCATAAGAAACAGCAACGTTTTCCGTAAATGAACGCCCTTCGATCACGGGGATTTCCATCAATTCCAGATAGCCATTTCCTACCCAATATTGGTCTGCCACATTAAACAACTGTTCTTCCGATCCGGGCAACGAGATATTGTTTCCCGACATACCACTAAGAGGCAATGCATAGGCTGTTGAAACCATTTCTACCTCCGGCATACGCATCAATTCCTGTGAAACCTTCGACCGATTCGTCGAATCGAGTCCTGCGATGTTGCAATAAGCCAAACGGTCGTAAGCATAGCCTGGATCATCATGTATCATAAACTGATGCTGCCGAATCACATTCATCAACAAGGTGACCAACAATCCCGCCGCAATGAATTGCAAGAATAACAACCCTAATTTCCACACCCGCTTGCTCTCACGAAAATTACGAAACGCAGAAGCTACCGGAATGCGAGCAAACAGGAAACCCGGCACATACCCTGTCAACAAAAAGACAACTGCACATATCATCAACAGTAGCCATGCCCCCTTTGAAAGCAGCAAGTTCGCTACCGAAACGCCTAACAAATCCTCGATCACATCTTGGCATAAGAAGATGATAAAAATAGCTAACAGTAAGGAAATCATCATGTGTACAAATGTTTCGGACATTATCATACTATAGATATTTCCTTCCGAAGCACCATAAGACTTGTGTACTGCCACCTCTTTCGTCCGGTTGACGATCGAAGAGATTGCAATCAAAATATAATTCATAACTGCCGTAAACAACAAAGCGAAAGCCAAAACGGCAAGCATCATCATCATGTTTTCGACATCACTGCTGCCACTATGCATCTCCAACATTGGCTTCATGAAAAAATCTAATTCAACTCCAGCCTTTTGCATTTCTTCCTGGTCGATATGGCGCAGTGTCATTTCATGTATGGCCGGTTTCAAGCTTTCAGGGGAGACACCCGGAGAAAGGCGCACGTAACTCAAATAACGATCGTTGCCCACCCAATTGGTACGACTCCATTCATTCATACCGTTCATAGAAACCAACATATCAAACCGCAGATGCGAGTTCTCCGGAATATCTTCAAATACGCCCCCGATCGTCAGCTTCATTCCCGGCATATCGTCCGGAGTGATCTGAATCCCGTTTACCGCATCGATGCCCCCCATCTTCTCAGCCAATGAACGAGAGATCATGGCGTACCAGGGACGAGCCAACACCTCTCTCGGGTTACCCAGCAGAATCGGCCGCTGCAAAACATCGAACACATTGCTATCTGCCATCAAGATATAATCAGCAAAATAGCGTTCTTTTTCCGGCGTCTTGAATGTCGTTCCTTCACCGGCAATATATGTCAAGCGAGTTGCCTCCTCGATACCAGGAACTTCAGCCTTCATCCCGCTTGCCACGGCCCCAGGAACTTGAGGAAAGTCGCCACTTCCATCTGCTGTAACAAAACTTTCAGTCAATCGATAGATACGATCAGCATCCGGATAGAACGTATCATACGACTGTTCAAAATAGATTTTCGCAATCAAGACCAAAGCGACCGATAACCCTACGCTCAGGGAAACAATTTTCATTCCGTTGTGTCGCCCTTTCTTAAAAAGGGAACGAACTGCGATGTTTAAGTTTTTCATATCGTCATTAATTTATTATATTCTGCCTTTATAGGATCAAAAAATGTGCCAAAACGCATAATACACTAAAATTCAAATAAATAAATACAACGATATTTTTTCAAAGTGTCCAATTATTTGACAATGGTGTACAATAATTAGACACTATTGGTTTATTATCCGGCATAGAAAAGACGCTACTACCGAATACAGAAAAAACTAATACAGTTCGACCTCCACCAACACTGGATTGTCCTCTTCGTCCAGTGTTTCCGTTATCTCCAACAGCTTGCCGCTCAACTTATGATTCTCTTTTGCCTCCAACAGAACATGGGGATACAGGATAAAATATAATTTGTTATCCGAAACAACCGGATATTGATTATTGTATCCTTCAAATTCAACATTAACCAAACTGCCGACGGCAGGACTCTTCTTATTTATATCATAGACATAGAGTTGACGTTTCAACTGATTCATTCCTTCATCTTTCAAAAAGACGGCATCCACAAGCATAATCCGGGAAGTTGCCGCCATTAAGGCACAGCCGATCTTACCATCTTTTTCTTTAGTCAATGGCAAACGGGCAAACATCGGAACCAGTTCACGGGATGGGGAAATAGCATAGAGCGTATCGGCTGCCGGCTGGCTCAACAGGTATTTCCCGCCAGCTGGAAAGAAGTGCTGTTGGCGTCCCACAAGGATAAAAGGCTTACCTTCCCGCATGGTCCATACAAGATTCTGAAAACGCCCTTCAGACCTTACCGGCACAGCTTCGATCTTACCGGTTTCCTTATCCATCAAAAGGAAGGGATAAGGATTGGGATCCGGAAGCTCTTCAGCATATTTTTTCAGTTCGCCATCTTGGATAAAAGGGGTATTTCTCATTTCGGACAATAACAGGAACCGGCCATTCAAAGAGATAATATCGTCTATCAAAATGGAATCTGGGATCGGTAGCGAGCGCTTATATCTGCCATCCATCCCGTAAACCTGTATTCTTTTAGGGGCACAGATAAAAACCTCCGCTTTCTCTTGGTCGAAGGCAAAATAATAAATACCTGTATACTCGTCGGCTCCCTGCCCTTTATGGTTAAAGCGGCCTAAACTATTGCCATCCTTATCAAACCCTAAAACATCACCGCCTCTCCGATCATAGAAAAAGAGTTTATCACCACAGGGGAGCAAGCGCATATGGTCTCCCAACAAAATACTGTCGGATGTGTGAAAACGGATATACCTGACATCCCCTATATCCTGCAAAGTCACTTCTTTTTCAGGTATATCCTGACGAAAATCCAACACCGGCAAGGCTTCCTCCACCCCAGAATTTTTCTTACATGCCCCCAATGTGCACAATAGCAAAATAGTCGGCAACAAAATAAAAATGTTTCTCATAATATGATTTTTTAAGTTGATCCTATCAATATACGAAAGCAAATAAAACAATTTAATTCAAAACAAACAAACACATTACGAATATTTCGTTCATTTACGTTCAAAACGTAAAATGAGTACGACGCATATCATTTTCCAAAAGGAAGAAAAGCCATTTCATATATTTTGTACTTTTGCAGGCATGAAACGGAACATACTTGCTCTTTATCTGATCAAACTATCCAAATGGTTCACACTGGTTATGCCTATCATCGTGCTTTTTTACGAAAAACACGGGCTAGGATTGCAGGATGTGTTTATCCTGAAGAGTGTTTACTCGGTAGCTGCCGTAGCTTTGGAGATTCCTTCGGGTTATCTGGCTGATGTTTGGGGACGCCGAAAATGCCTGATACTGGGGTGTATCCTTTTCTTTCTCGGATACCTGTGCTACTCGTTCACTTCGACATTCACAGCTTTCCTTTTCGCCGAAATCTTGTTAGGCACAGGGCAAACACTGGTGAACGGTGCAGATTCCGCTCTATTATACGACACTACCGCCCAATACCAAAAAGAGAATTTATACTTACGATATGAGGGACGGATCACAATGATCGGTAATTTCGCCGAAGCACTGGCGGGTATCTTTGGCGGTTTATTGGCAGCTTATTCCCTTCGTCTTCCTTTTTATGCGCAAGCTATGATTGCATTTACAGGCATTCCGGCAGCATTCGTACTTAAGGAGGTCAGCCGTTCCAATAAAATACAGAATCCGGTAAACGAGATTGTCCGGATCATTAAATATTCGCTGGTAACGAACAAGCAACTTTGCTACAATATCATGTATTCAGGTATCATTGGGGCAGCCACTCTCACGATGGCTTGGTTCGTACAACCGGTTTTAATGTATCTGAAAACTCCCGTTTCCTGGTATGGCGTTATTTGGACAGTGCTGAACCTGACGGTCGGCTTCGCCGCTCTCTGGTCCGACCGGGTGGACAACTACTTCGGTCCGCGTAAGATGGGAATCCTGATCCTCGTCTTTATCGTCGGCGGATATATCTCCTTAGCTTTCAACCTTACATATGCCGGCCTTGCCATATTGTTCGTCTTTTACATTTTCCGAGGCTTTGCCACACCCATCCTCAAAGGCTACATCAACCAAATGACATTTTCCGACATGAGGGCGACAGTGCTTTCCATCCGTAACTTCATTATCCGCCTGATGTTCGCCGCTATCGCCCCCTTCATCGGTTGGCTGAATGACATGTATTCCCTCCAGATAGCCTTGCTCGTTTCAGCCGGGATCATATTGATACCGGGAGGGATATTATTAGGGTTGCAGTTCAGAAAAAATAATCATTAAAATTCATCTCTGTCCGGAATAATCATCAAACGCACCGGCCCCAATAACCCGGAGGGTCTCAATGTATCTTGTCTCGTATACTTGGATATATTTGTCTGAGTATACCTTTCAGCCTCAGGAAGAAATTGATCTCCAATTAACCGATTAGGCCACAAATTTGTTACTTTGATTTCTATCTTATTTCTTCCCTGTTTTACATATTCCGAAATCTCCTTTTGAAATGGCCTCAGCCAACAAGTTCCCAGATTATGTCCATTAAGAACAATTTCAGCCACATTATACAATTCTCCTAAATCAAGAAAAACTTTTGCTCCCTCAATCTCGTCTTTTATTATAAATGTATTTTGATAAGAAGCTGTCCCCGAATAATATTTTATACCTAAATTCTCTGATTCAGGCCAAGATATCAAATTCTTAAATTCAACAGATCCGGGTCCTCCCATTTCCGTTGAAAAAGAGACATTCCAAGATGTATTTATCGTTAAATATCGTGCAGAAGCAATTGTAATATTCTTACTTTCACCATTACTATAAGTCAATTGATAATTTCCACTTTTCTCCAAAAAGCAACTTCTATTACCATCCGGCCCTGTAACAGAAATTATAGAAGGTTTCGCATTCTCCTTTTTCTCAAAAATAATGAAATAAGAGCCATACGGATCAAATGAACAAGGAATATGAGTCCTTTCCCCATCATCAACATATACCCTTTGCTCTATTACTGTACCATCCACTGGATTCCAAATATAAGGTACCTTTCCAGAAGTCCTGAAAGATAAAGTTGCATAATCTATTGCCTCCTCTCTCAAATTGGCCAAATAATAAATGTCATACTCCTTATTTCGACGATGGATAAAGTCCAATGAGAAATTCGAATCTCTATTTTCTATTTTCAAATCCGGCTCTATTTTTTTCTCGGACAAAATCTGATCGATATTTTTCCCATAGACTATTTTTCCATTTCCAACAGTTCTATCTATCAGTGGTGTATCAAGTTCTCCCCACAATAAATTCGTGATACTTTTTATCTGGCGATCTATCTCTGTACTTTTATATAAACCAATAGAACAAATAGGTCTGGGACCAACAATCGTTGCACCGTCATACACCATCTCCCTTATTTTTTCCAATACCTCTATAGAAATTCCACTTTCTTCCGGTAAAACCAATAATTCATATGAAATTCCATTTGGCAAGCATATCTTCCCATCTTGAACCGACATTTGATTTAATATGACATCAGAATTAACATAATCGTATTGATAACCAAGATCCATAAGAGCAGAATCTTGCTTATATTGAATCCTTTTTTCAATGCCGGTACCATAATAAATACAAACATCTACAACAGGAGTTCCCTGTTGCAACACATATTGATTACGGGCCAGATAAGTATTCCAATCCAAAGAATAATTCCACCAAGTAGTATTCCTGTTTATATAGGTCCCTGCATAATAGACAAAACCAGGTTTCGCTGTTAGAGACGGAGAATGAGGATATGTATGAAAATACAATTTATTGATTCCTTCACAGAAAGCACGGTCCGCAGTCGGTTTTAAAAAATAAGGATCTTCCTCCCATTGAGGTCCGACCGATGTAAAAGATTCTGCAGAAATAACATTTTTACCATAAATATGCCCGGCAGAGACAGCTTCTTTCGTCAAAAAACGCTGCTTTAAGGATATACGATGTGTTTTGGAACGAGCCCAAAACTCCCCCATAGGAACATCCGAATATTTTTGACATAATAATGCATCCGACTGATTCTGATGGGGGCCCGAAGCCTCACACATCGTCAATAATCCATCTTTGTGAGCAACTTCTTGTTGGTAACGATAATGTTCCGCAATCAGGTCTGAAACCGTTTGTTTGTAATCATTCATAAACCTTTGAGAAACATCATGACTTTCTATAATCTCATTTGCAAAAACCGGTAGATACGGAATCGGATCATATCCTCTCCTTGGGGGTGAATTCTAAGTCCTCTCCAAACAATATCTCTCAAATCCTACCCAAGTTTACGAACATTAACGTATCCTTGGGTAAGTTCGTATATAGACATAACAACTCTTCAGAAGTGTATAGCTACTTCCTAAACCTAAGATGTTTTCGAAATTAAGGACCTTTTATTATACGACTAATGTTACAAATGGAGTCTGTCTTCGTATCACAGCAAAAGACCTTGCTATGATTTTGGCTCTTACTGCATTGATTACAGATGCTTTATGTTTCCCCTCCGCTATTTTCCTTTTATAATATGCTTTCATCTGCGGATCCCAAGATATGGCAGTAATAGCTGCCCGGGTAAGGTACACTTTTACTTCTTTGTTAGCCAATGGAGAAGTCTGCGTTTTTCCTCGTATGGAAATACCCGAAGTATGTTCAAAGGGAGTAACCCCGCAATAACAAGCAAACTTCCTTGGGTTGTCAAATCTTTGAAAATTGTCAGTAACACACAGTAATACAATGGCATTGATTATCCCTATACCTTTTATACTTCTTAATAACAAGTAGTTTGTGCAAAGAGAACTACTAGCGGCTATTAGTTGCTCCATAACCTCTTCCACCTGCAGGATCTTTTCTTTTATCGACTTGAGCTGCTCTTCCAAAAAAGAAATGGATTCTGTCACATCAGCCAACTTAGCCATCTGGGAGAATGTTTCCAATAACTTTATGCTTGATACTTTTTGCTTGACCAAATTGTCACGTATAATAATCCATCCCCACAGTCTCACCAAGTCTTTGTTAGGTAATTTGTATAACTCTAGTTTTCGATAGTGTAATACCGCATAGTTCGCTATCCTTTTGGCGTCAATGCGGTCATTTTTGCCTCGTTGCAAGCCTATGGACTTCTTGATGGTCAACGGGCAAACCAAAGCCAGGGAAAATCCCATGGAGACACTGGAAACAGATAACTCTGTGACATAGCTTCCCATGTTTTCAGCACAGAACAAGAGTTTGGATAAAGAGAGATGATAACCTGCTATCCAATCCAATAAAGATTGGATACCTTCTGGAGTGTTATCAAAAGACTTGTGAGACAACTCTTTTTCGGCCGCAGACATTAATGATGCATCGAAAGTTTTTTTCCCTACATCAAGACCTACAAAATGAGAATAATTCATAATTTTGTATTTTACAGTATTAAACATGAAGGAGAAACAGCTAATACATTTATTAGGTCGTAAGCCTACAATTCTAACTGGCTAGGTTCTCCTATTAAGAGAGTTGCAGTCTGATTCAGCTCATAGTCATTTAAGACTAGTGTCAAAGTTAGTTCACTGCAACTCTTCTTTTCAAATATACACTTATATTTTATTGTGATATTTAATACTGCAAATGTAAATGTGTCATAATTCCCCCTTTCTTTTTTTATGCTGGACAACATATAAAGTAAAGTCTAAAAAAAATTGTTTTGTATAAAATAAAATTGTTCCTTTGCAAAGTCACTCGTTTTAAGAGATATTATAAGTAGAGAGTAACCAAGCAAAAGAAGCCTTGACTATACGGGATGTGTAGCTTGACAACTTATCGTGTCAGGCTTTTTTTGTAATATGGGATTGACAAGGATAAATAATAATATAATAATGACAGCCGAAACTTTAATTATGACGAGGAGCGTGTCCCATATTTGGGGCGCGCTCCTTTTGTAAAAGCCGGTATTCCCACAGCAGTCTTATTGGATCATACCGAAATCCTGAGGGATTAAATATAACCATCTTTCAAAGTATCTATTGCATCTTCCTATAAGCCCCCTGATAGTATT
>CDZN01021624.1_pt1 | contig 142736 bp, 142 predicted proteins | sample 557701 | NCBI WGS metagenome assembly CDZN01 (sample SAMEA3182089, study PRJEB8094) | gut metagenome | biome: human; feature: gut; material: Stool; isolation source: human stools | place: Canada | collected 2013-02-04 | reverse complement strand
CAGTAATAGCAAGAGTTTCCGGGGGGGGGGCAGAGTAATTTAAGCTCCTTAACCGGTATTGGTGCAGGTATCGAGCCATTTTGCGCCGCCGAAAAAAGAACGATTAAACCAGGCTTCACGTTAGCCGAGGTATTGATAACTTTGGGTATAATCGGTGTGGTAGCAGCAATGACATTGCCGGCTTTGACTGCAAAAAAACAAACTAAAGAACTTGAAACTTCTTTGAAGAAAAATTATTCGATCTTGCAGCAAGCAATTAATAAAATGAGTTATGATGAAGGCGGCACAGTTAAAGCTGGTAATTATGCACCTGTCACATTTTATAAACCTTTTTCAAAATATTTTAATATCGTAAAAGCCTGCGGAACTTCCGGTTGTGTCGGTAAGGAAGATAAAGAAATAGAAGGTGAAGTAATAAACTGGTACATTGATAACTACAAAACTTATAGTAAAAGTAGAAATGTTGCTACTGATTATTTTGATGATGGTCAGATAGTCCTGACAGATGGTTCTTTCTATATGATTGAAAATCCTGATAATAGTACAAATTACCTTTTTATAACAGTAGATGTTAACGGCTATAGTAAAAAACCGAATGCTTGGGGGCATGACCTATTTACATTTGAAATTACCAAAACCGGTAAGTTTTTGCCTATGGGCGCTGAGGGTACTGTATTTACAGATGCCTCAACTTACTGCTCTCCGTCATCTTCTCACAGATTAAATGGAATATCCTGTACCTATAAAGCATTGACAGATAAGGATTACTGGAAAAATTTACCTTAACAGTTCTGCCAAAGCTTTCGGACACAACCCGATAATATTTTCAAGACTGCCATCATAAGATTTTATGTAACCTGCAGGCATTTCCTGAATACCGTATGAACCGGCTTTATCAAACGGTTTAAAATGTTCTACATAATATTCTATCTGTTTATCAGTAAGTTTTTCAAATGTTACATAACTTGTTACGGCAGTCTTTTTAACTTCTCCTGTTGCAGAGTTGATGACAACAATGGCAGTGACAACGGAATGGGTTCTTCCTGATAATTTTTTAAGCATTTCTACTGCACCGGTTTTTCCGGAAGGTTTTCCGAGTATTTTATCATCAAGCACTACAACTGTATCAGCGCCAATAATCTTTGCCGGCTCTTTAATAAGCGGCATGACTGCTTTTGCTTTATTTTCTGCAAGGCTCTCAATAAATTCATAAGAAAAATCCGTCTTCGTATGGTCTTCAATATACGGTGACGGAACGATTTCAAATTCATAATTGTTTTGTTTTAGAATATCCTGTCTTCTGGGAGAAGAAGACGCCAAGATAATTTTTCCCATAGGTTCGTTCCTTCTTTCTGATATTATACCAAAAACAAGGAACGCTAAACTTTTTTAATACCCGCGGCTTTTCATATATCTGGCATTTTTTGCATTAACAGCATAACATGCAATATTCAGACGCTGCTTAAGAACCATCATATTACGATACATTGTAGCGTAATCATTCATTGCGCCCATCATTTTATTTGGATCAACCATAGATTCCATATTATCATGGTTATCAACTTTTTCTTCTGCGTATTTCTTGACCAGCAGCTGGTCAATGTAGTCTTCTGCACCTATTGCCATGCGGTGACCTCCCTAAATAGTGTGTGTGTTCTTTTTCCTATGAGAAAGTGTATAAATCTATCCTAAATATTCCTTATGTATATACTAAGTATTTTATTCCACAAAAATTGCTTATTTTTTCGGTTTTTGTTACGAAATGTTAAAATAAATTAGTTAAAAGAAATAAAAACCTGCTTCCGGAACTATAATAGTTGCATGAAGGAAATTAAGATAGTGTCACCGGTGAAAAAACCGGAAGATATAGATTTATTTGCCACAGAAACATCCTGCAGGGAATATTACGTTTATTACAAAAAATTTCTGAATAATAATTTTGACTACGTAGATGAATTTGTAGCTGCAGCGAAACGTAATAACTGCGCTATTTATATAAATTTTAAACATGATATAACAGAAGAAAATCTTGCTGAAATAAAAAAAATGCTTAAATATCTAAAAACAGCAGGGATTGATGGTATCTTTATAAACAGTTTTGCAATTTTGGAGGCGATAAAAGTTTTTAATCTTCCGTTTAAGGTTGTTGTAGACTCCTATTTTGATATTCATAATATTGCAGGTATAGATTTTATAAATAACTTCCACAAAGTTGACGAAATCATTATTACCGAAGAAATTTATATGAAAAATATTGCCAAAATTAAAAAATATACAAAACTTCCTCTGGCAATAGATACAGACAACCTTCCTTGGTGCGCTGAAGATATTAAAAAACTGGGAGCAATAGACAAGGTTGTGATTAAGGGTAAGTTTGTAAACTCAGAGGAAATTCTTGAAGGTATTGAACTTGTTGAAAAGATTTTAGAAAAGCCTAAGCTATTTAAAACACAGAAACTTCCGTTTAAACATGTAAGAAAAAGTATCTACCAGACAAACCACTTTTCCGGTGAAATGGTTTCTGCAGAAGGTAAGGACTTCAAATTCAGCAGGAATATCCAGAATTTTGAATGGGATATAAAACGTCCTCGGGTATCAAAAGAAATCCATTTTGAAAAACGTGATGATTTTAAAATTAACCTCAGGCTCTCCGAACTTGAACAATTAAAAGAACTTGAAAAATATATAAAAAAAATAGGTCAAAATCCTGTAGATTCTATCGAATACGGAGAAATTCTTTCAACATGCGACCTGTCGACCAGCAGTTTTAATGAAATTATAACCAAAGTAAAGAAATTCTGTACAAAATACGATATAAAATTCCAGTTATCTACGCCGCGAATTTTGATAGAGCGTGATTTTGACAGGGTATATGAATATGTAAAACAACTTTTGCTGACCGAGCCTGCTCCATCATCTCTGATTATAAATAATATCGGCTACTTCTGGCTTGTCGTGAATGATACTGATCTGGAAGACATTCCTATTGAAATAGGGCAGGGGATAAACCTTTTAAACAGTATGTCAATAAAATGTCTAAATAATCTTGCACCGATTGAAACCGTCGATTTTACATCATTTACGGATATGGAGAGCGCAATTAAAACAGTAAAGAAGATTAAAAACATTATTCCGAATAAAAAATACACAATTGCCGGTAACGTGAGAGTTCCAAGTTTGGGGTTGTGCCCTTTGAATAATGACAGTGCTATAATATCGCGTCTTTCCTGTAAGGCACCTTGTCACAGAGGCGGTTTTGCGTTGAAAGATCCTTCGTTAAATAAAATTTATCCGTTTACCTGCGACGGTTTTTGCCGGATGCACATGTTTGAAGACCGTATTTTGGAAGATTTTGAACACGTAGAGGTATTGCATAAGGCAGGGATCAATGAGTTTATATTTGACTTTTCTGCCTTGAACGCAAAATATGTTCCAATATTGCTGAATAAATTTTTTACCAGGAGTTAAATCTTAAATTTAAAATCAAAGTTATCTAATAATTCGCTTGGCGAAATGTTTAACGCATTTGCTATTTTAATAAGCGTTGAGAATTTTAGATCAACCAGTCCGTTTTCAATGCGGCTTTGAGTTGCAGAAGTTAACAGCAGGCTTTTGAAAGCAAATTCATTAAGCGACATCTTTTTTTGAATACGCAGTTTCCTGATGTGTTCCCCGAATAAATGTAACAATTCTTCATTTTGCTGTTGCATACATGTAATTATAGTGACATAATATAATTATCCATTACACGTATGTAATACTATGGAGGAACCTATGAAAAAAGCATTTACGCTGGCGGAAGTTTTAATAACGCTCGGAATTATCGGAATAGTTGCAGCAATGACACTGCCGACATTAATAGGAAAATATCAGAAAAAGCAGACGGTGACACAATTGAAGAAAGCGTATACAGAGATTTCTCAGCTTTTGAAGATGTCGGAACTCGATAACGGGTCTATGGAATACTGGGATTATACATTGTCTGGTCAGGATTTTTATGACCTGTACATAAAGCCGTATATCAAGAATGTAAGGGCAATTCCTAACTCTGAGTTTAAAAAATACATGGTTTATAAAAACCTAAATGGTACAAAATGTACCGGAGAAGTCTGGTGTACTCAGGGTGATTCTTATTATTCATATTTGTCAAATGGTGTGGTATTGGGTGTGATGAGCCATCCGGGACAGACTGTATATAAGGCTGTGACTATCGATGTAAACGGACAAAAAAATCCAAATCAGCTTGGGAAAGATGTGTTTGTTTTCAGTATATCAAAGACAGAAAAATCTCTTGTACCGTATGGATTTTCTGATGCAGGTCGTGGCGGAGGCTGTTTTAATGATTACGACAGAAATAAAATAAAAACAGGTCATGACTACTCCTGTAACAATGCTAATAAAGGTATCTGGTGCGCAGCGTTAATTATGACTGACGGATGGGAAATATTAGACGATTATCCATGGTAAAATATTATTTTTTCCTTAAGTTTCTGTAAAAATTTCTATGTCCATGCTAGAATTAGTGCATAAGACACCAAATTTGGAGAGGAAATTTTAATAATGATAAGTTTTTTATTGAAGCTGTTGGGCGATCCTAACGAAAAAAAAGTTAAAAGTATAATGGGGATAATTGATCATATTAATGCTTTAGAGCCCCAGTTTGCGGCACTGTCCGATGACGAGCTGAAAGCAAAAACAGCCGAGTTTAAGGAAATTCTTGCAAAACGCCCTACATCAAAAGACTTTAATGCAGACAGAAAACTTGAAAAGGAAGCTCTTGATAAAATTCTTCCTGAAGCCTTTGCAACAGTGAGAGAAGCCGGTAAAAGAGTGTTAAATATGCGTCATTTTGACGTTCAGCTAATAGGCGGATACTTCCTTCATAACGGTCATATCGCTGAGATGAGAACCGGTGAAGGTAAAACTCTTGTGGCAACACTTCCGGCATACTTAAACGCTCTTACCGGAAAAGGCGTTCACGTAATTACCGTAAACGATTACCTTGCAAAACGCGACAGCGAGTGGATGGGTAAGATTTATAAATTCTTAGGTTTGTCTGTGGGCGTAATCCTTTCCGGCGGAAGAACAATGGATGACTTTGCAGCTAAAAAAGCCGCCTATGATTGTGATATTACATACGGTACAAATAACGAATTTGGTTTTGATTACCTGCGTGATAATATGGCTCAAAGTCCGGATATGCTTGTTCAGCGTCCTTATAATTATGCAATAATCGATGAGGTTGACAGTATTCTTATTGATGAAGCCAGAACTCCTCTCATTATAAGCGGACGCCTTGAAAAGTCAGCTGAAACTTACCAGCTTATGGCGCAAATTGCTCCTAAGTTACAAAAAGACAAAGATTATGAGGTTGACGAAAAGAATAAAAATATTATCTTAACCGAAGATGGTATTGACAGGGCTCAGGAGCTTCTGCAAATAAAAGATTTGTTTGACATAAACACCCAGTATGCCCATCACCTCTTGCAGGCACTGAAGGCAAAGGAACTCTTTGTCAAAGATACTGATTACGTTGTACGTAATAATGAAGTAATGATTGTTGATGAATTTACCGGACGTTTAATGGAAGGCCGGCGCTGGTCAGACGGGCTTCATCAGGCAATCGAAGCAAAAGAAGGGGTTAAAATTCAGGATGAAACCCAAACCCTTGCAAGTATCACATTCCAAAATCTTTTCAGGCTTTATCCAAAACTTTCCGGTATGACCGGTACTGCAATGACTGAAGAAGCGGAATTCGGCAAAATTTATAATCTCGAAGTTACAACTATTCCTACTAATAAACCGGATATAAGAATAAACTATGCTGATGTAATTTATAAAACAGAAAAAGCAAAGTTTGATGCTGTTGTAGAAGATATTATCGCCCAGAATAAAATAGGCAGACCGGTGCTTGTTGGTACTATCAGTATTGAAAAGTCTGAATACGTATCGTCGCTTTTGACAAGAAGAGGCATAAAGCATAACGTATTAAACGCCAAACACCATGAAAAAGAAGCCTATATTATTGCACAGGCAGGAAGAGTTGGTGCGGTTACAATTGCGACAAATATGGCAGGCCGCGGAACAGATATTCTTTTAGGCGGTAATGCTGAATATATGGCAAAAGAAGAACTTGAAAGAAGAGGTATAACTCCGGAAACCTCACCGGACTACGAAACCCAAAAAGAGGCTGCAATGGCTGCGGCGAAAAAGATTACAGAAGAAGAACACGAAAAAGTTGTAAAAGCCGGAGGGCTTCACGTAATCGGTACAGAGCGCCACGAGTCTCGCCGTATTGATAACCAGTTAAGAGGTCGTGCTGCCCGTCAGGGAGATCCGGGGTCTACAAGATTTTTCTTATCTCTTGAAGATAACCTTATGAGAATTTTTGGCGGTGATAAGATTACAAGTCTTATGAATGCTCTGAATGTTGAAGAGGATATTGCTATTGAACACCCGCTTATCACAAGACAGATTCAGTCTGCCCAGAAAAAAGTGGAAACATATCACTTTGATATAAGAAAAAGCGTTCTTGAATATGATGATGTGATGAATATTCAGCGTGAAAAGTTCTATGCCCAGCGTCGTAAGGTGCTTTTTGGCAAAAACCTTAGTGAAGATATTTATTACATGATTGAAAAAGAAATAGACAGACTTCTTAGAAGCTACATTGCACCTGAACAAAATCCTGAAGAGTATGTATTTGAAGACTTGCAGACAATGATTAAAGAACTTCACTCTATCATACCGCAGCTTTCGCATTTTGAGGTTACTGATGTTCAGAACCTGAGATTTGACGCAATGTATAATAAATTAAAAGATTTTGCTCTTCAGGCATATAGAGAACACGAGATGGAAGTTATAGAATTTTATAACGATGTTGTTTCAAAATATGATGAAAATTTTGTTCCGCAAGAACCGTTTGCTGATCAAAATGTCATAAGAAATCTTGAAAAAGATATTCTGCTAAGAGTAGTTGATAACAAATGGATAGACCATCTTCATAATATTGATATGTTGCGTGAAGGTATCGGGCTAAGAGCTTACGGGCAGAAGGATCCTTTGATTGAATATAAGCGTGAAGCTTATGACCTGTTTAATAAAATGATGTTTGAAATACAGGGTGATACTGTAAAACATCTGTTCAGAACTAAGTTTGGCATTCAGGTAATTAACGGTTCGCCTGAAGATATGGCGTAAGTTTAATTAATGATAGCTTTAATAATTTTATAAACCTCGGGAATTTTTTCCGGGGTATTTTTTAGCATCTTATTTATTTCAATTAAAAGGGTATCGTTATCTTTTTGGTGTCCAAAAGCAAAAAGTTCGTCTGCATCAATTCCCAGAGCAGCAATAAGTTTTTCAATAGTTTCCGACGTGCAGAAATTATCGCCTGTTTCAATATAACTTAGGGCATTTTGAGATATGTCAACCAATTCTGCAAGTTTCTCCTGCGACAGATTTCGTTGTTTCCTCAATTCTTTTATTCTGCTTCCTAAGCTCTTTTTTATATTCATATAACCTCACTTTTATAATAAGCTTAAATTTTTTAAATAATAACAAAGCTACAATTCTAAAAGTCTTGAAAAATATAATCAACCATGATAAAATATAATTAAGAATGATAAATTCTTGGCAAAATATCATGGAGGACAAATGAAAAATGGGTTTACATTATCAGAGGTTTTAATAACACTAAGTGTTATCGGGATTGTAGCGGCGATGACACTTCCGGGTTTGTTCCAGAAATATCAGGATAAATCTGACTATACCCATCTTAAAAAGATTTATTCGCAACTTTTACAAGCAACAATGAGTATAGAGCAAGAATACGGGTCTATTTCAGAGTGGAATTTATCAACTGAGTCACAGGATGATTCTACAATGATAATGAATAGATATAAGAAATATTTTAAAGAAATAAAAACCTGTGAAGATGATCAATCTGCGTGCTTGCCGAATGTTACATATAAAACCACAATAGGAACGGATTATACTGTCTGGCATTCAGCACGTTTCCGTTCTAGCTTCCTACTTCCGGACGGTGCGTTAATAATGTTTAATAGTCAGGGATTTCCCGATACAGCTTTTCAAATTTATGTTGACTTAAATGGTTGGAGAAAGCCAAACCAGCTGGGAAATGATTTCTTTTATTTTTATTATTTTAAAGCACCAAAGGCTATCCGTCCAGGCGGATGGGCTGCTTCAGACGAGGACAGAACAGCTAATTTCCAAACAGGTTGTTTGAATAATTACGGTTATTTTTGTACAAATTGGCTGCTTGAAAATGGTAATAAGGATTATTTAAGGTGTAAAGATTTGAGTTATTCCGGCAAAACAAAATGTAAGTAGTTTACGCAAAAGTTTGTTCGTGATATAATTTGCTCAAGTATTATTAAATTAAAAGGATAGCAAAATGTTAAGAACAGGAATAGTGGGACTGCCGAATGTTGGAAAATCAACTTTGTTTAATGCTTTAACCAGTGCAAAGAATGCTCAGAGCGCGAATTATCCGTTTTGTACAATAGAACCGAATGTCGGTGTCGTAAGTGTGCCGGATGAGAGGCTTGAAGTGCTTGCAAAGCTTTGTAATACAAAAGAAATTATTCCGACCGCAATTGAATTTGTTGATATTGCCGGACTAGTTAAAGGTGCAAGCAAGGGGGAAGGACTTGGTAACCAGTTTTTGCATAATATCAGGGAAGTTGATGCTATCATTCAGGTGGTAAGATGTTTTGATGATCCTAATACAATCCACGTTTCTGGCAAAGTAAACCCTTTAGATGATATTGAAACTATTAATACCGAGCTTGCTCTTGCTGATATGGCTTCTGTAGAAAGACGCCAGGCACGTATTGCAAAACAGGCTAAAGGCGGTGATAAAGATGCCGTTCTTGAAGATAAAGTATTGAAAAAACTTTTGGAATTGCTTTATAAAGGAACTTTTATTAACGTAAAAGAACACTTTGATGAAGAGGAAATTCCGTTTGTTAAACAATTAAACCTTATGTCAACAAAACCTGTGATTTATGCTGCTAATGTTTCTGAATATGATTTAAAAAGCGGAAACCATTATACTGAACAGGTTAATGAATATGCAAAATCGCATAGTGCGGAGATGGTAATAATTTCTGCCAAGATAGAAGAAGAACTATCTGAATTAGGGCCTGAATCTTTAGAATACTTGAAAGAACTCGGCGTAGATGATAGCGGTATTGACAGAATGATAAAAACCGTTTATCATTTGTTGAATTTGAGGACGTTTATTACAGCCGGTGAAAAGGAAGTGCGTGCCTGGACAATTGTTGCGGGAACAAAAGCTCCACAGGCAGCCGGTGTAATTCATACGGACTTTGAAAAAGGCTTTATTCGTGCTGAAATTACTCCTTATGATGACTTTGTAGCCTGCGGCTCATATGCAGCTTGTAAAGATAAAGGTGTTACACGTCTTGAAGGAAAAGATTATGTTGTTCAGGATGGGGACCTTGTTCACTTCAGATTTGCTGTATAAAATATAAAGTTTAAAAGAATAAAAAAGAGGCTTTTAAAAAGCCTCTTTTTTTATAAATATTTATAAATTTGCACCGCAGCATTTTTTGAATTTTTTACCGCTTCCGCAAGGGCAAGGATCATTACGTCCGATTTTTGAAAGGTCTATATTATCAAGCTGTGGACGTTCTTCCTGTTCTTCAATTATACCCAGTGTGCTTGAAAATGCCTGTGATTTATATAAAACAGTTGTTGATGAGTAAATTTTTTGTTCGAGATAGTGTGATTTATATTTTTGCAATAATTCATCAAGTGTATAGTTGGTTTTATAAATTCCGTTAACTATAGGCATAAAGTTATCTTCATGTTTTAGCGCAACTTTTTTTATCAGATTTGCTGAAAACTTGTCATTTCCTAAGAAATATTGGATACATTTATCATAGTTAGGAACTTCAGAAGGATTGTTTACTTCAAAAATTTTGTTAAAAGTTCCCCAGAATGGTACTGCATACATACCAAGTTCTTCATCATATACAATTCCGACATCATAAATTTCTTTATGTGAAGAAAATCCTCCAAGCGAATTTTCAAGGAAGTTGTCATATGAATTGTTAAATTCAGAAACTGTAAAGAACTGGAAAACTTCAGGCAGTTGAATTTTATCCTGAAAATCTTCTTTCCCCTCACCTTCGGCAAAGTCATTAAATAATCCTATAACATCATCTGCATATTTATTCGTTGTAACAACTTCGTCTGTACCGAAATAATCAATGAATTTTTTATACAAATCTTTAACATCCTTATCTAATTCTTTCATTTTTTTAGGATTATCAAGATATACAAGCTCAGGGTTTTGAATTATTTTTGCAACTGCAAAACGGTACACATCATCTCTTCTTGTCGTAGATAACACGCCGGAAACTTCGAGCAGGTAGTATTCTTTTTCATAAGAAAAAATCCTTGCTACTACATACTGTCCTGGCCCCATACCGCGGAAGGTTGTCATTTTTACAAGAGAAGTAACCTCGTAATCTTTTTCGTTGATAATGTTATAAAGCTTAAACCCGCTTTTGCCGATTTTATGGATTTCAAATACGGAAGAAATAGATTTTTTTAATGCTTTAACGATTTTTTTAGAAGAAGCAGAAAGCCCTTTTGTATTTTCTAAATATAAATCAAGTATGCTTTTACGTGTTTCGCCTAATTTTCTTTCAAATATATATGTAAAACAGGCAGATTGAAAATTTGCAGAACCTGATGCAGCTCCGATAGTTCTCATATATTCTTCAAAATCAGAGTGGACGTACTCATTGGTTTGAATAAATCCTGCAATATTTTTTATGACATCATTAATTTCTTTTAAATTTTCCATTACAAGCATATATTTCTCCCTCTTTTAATATAAGATTACTGTAAAAATTATAAAAACTCAATACCTTACAAGAGTAATGCAGTATAGACAATTATAACCTGTTAATAAAATTTAATAAAATTTTTTCATATTAGGCAACTTTTTAGTAATTTATGTTTTAATATAAGTATGATGAAGAAGTTACTGGTAGTATTAGGTTTAATGTTATTTTTTGCAGGCAGTGCATTTGCCTGGAGTACTCCGCGCTGGACAGTTTTCTCTCTAAATGTCTATATAGAGGATGATGAAAATTCTGCACCTGTGCAACAGGCTTTTTTAGATTGGCAAACCAGTGCCAAAAAAGTTAATCCTTTTATCAGATTTGATATTAAGGATGGTCCGAGAGGTTTAAGAAAATCACAAATTGATGTAAGGTTTGTATCAGGAGCCCAGCCGAACGGACAGTATTATACAATCTCATCAAATTCTTTAACTGACGGTTTTTCTTTGATTAGGAATACAACAGGGTTCTTTTACCATGTATCAATAACTATATCTAAAGCTGACAGTTCCGGTAAACCGCTTTCCCGCAGTAAGATCCATTCTATTGCACTTCAGGCAGTAGGTCGTTCATTAGGCGTTAACTGCATAGGCGCTCCAAATGCGGCTATGAGCTGCAATACAACTTATGATATAAATTCAGTTACGCTTCAGGATTTAAATGCGTTGAAAAATGTATACAGCTATGTAAGAAACCATAAATAAAATAAAAAAGGTTTAAATAAGAGGAGGTTACGTGAAGAAGTTACTATTGCTCATCGGTATTATGCTTGTTAGTGCCTGCGCAGGATTTGCCGCTGGAAGCCCGAGGTGGAGGTTCTCTTCTTTAACAGTTTATATGCCTCCTTCTTCTGAAGCTGCAATTGTCCAAAATGCTTTTAGTGCATGGGAAAATGCAAGTGGCGGTATTTTGAGATTTAAAGTAGGAACAAGACGTTCTTACAGCAGATATGCCCATATTACCGTAAATTTCATTGATGCTCTGGCTCCCGGACAATATTATGATATAATGTATGATATTTACCGTACAGGATTTACTACTCACAAAGAATCTTCTTTTGTTTCAGATTATTTTTATAAAGTTAATTTGAGAATAAGAACAAAAGATGAAAACTATAAAAGATATACTGATGAACAGTTGTATGCAATAACTCTCCAGGCTGTAGGCAGAGCCTTGGGCGTTGATTATGTAGATAAACCGGATAATGTAATGAGCAGAAATTTAGATTTTGAAGCGGTTAAGATAACAGCTGATGATAAAAGCGCTTTTATGAAAGTTTATAGATAAAATCTACTTTTTATGGTTGATTTTTCAAATCCTGTTTGAAATTTGCATAGCTATGATGTATAATAATCAAGTTAAGTTATATTAATAGAAGAATAAGAGGTTAAAATATGAAATTACACATGCAAATACTTATTGCGCTGGGACTGGGTATTAAACGCAACTGGCATATCTTTTTTGGTATTATAGCCGGTATTCTGGTCGGAATATTTTTGCATGGACACACATTCCCTCTTATTCATACATTATTAACATTTATCGGACAGGTATTTATTAGATTAATACAAATGGTAGTTATACCGCTGGTTGTTTCAGCAATTGTAATTGGTATAACAAGTGTAGGAGATAATAAACAGCTTGGAAAATTTGGTTCCAAGATGGTTTTATATTATGGAATTATAACAACAGCAGCAGTTGCAATCGGTGCGGCTCTGGCATTGATATTCAAGCCTGGTCTTGGTGCAGCTCATTATATAGCAGCAAATGCAGCCAGCGAAGTTCAGGCTTCTGTAGAAACTGCTATGGCACAGCAGCAGGGAAATATTTTGAATATATTCCTTGATTTTATTCCAAGCAACCCGCTAAACGCGCTTGCTCATGGTAATATGGTTGCGATTATTGTATTTGTAGTAATTTTTGCAATTGCACTTGCAAAAGTGGGCGATGTAAACAGACCAATTGTTTCATTTTTTGAATCTGTTTTTGCAGCTACAATGAAAATAACTGACTGGATTATGTTCCTTGCAGCACCTGGTGTTTTTGCTCTTACAGCATCAGCTGTTTCAAGTTTCGGCGTTGATATATTTATGAGTATATCAAAATACCTTGGAGTTCTTGCTCTTGGTTTCGTGCTTCAGTTATTTGTTGTTTACCCGCTGTTTTTAAAATTCTTCTCAAAGGTAAATATCGGAATGCTGTATTCAGCTGTAGCAGAGGCAATGATGGTAGCATTCGGAACAGCAAGTTCATCTGCAACATTGCCTTTGACAATTGCCTGCTGCGAAAAAAGAGGTATTTCACATAAGATTTCAAGCTTTGTGCTTCCTCTGGGTGCAACTTTAAATATGGATGGTACAGCACTTTTGCAGACTGTTGCTGTAATCTTTTTAGCACAGGCTTATGGTGTTGCTTTAACTCCGTTTTTAATAATTCAGATTGCACTTCTTGCAATTATAGCATCTTCAACCTGTGCAGGTATTCCTGGAGCAGGATTAATTACAATTGCTCTTATTCTTAACGGTATGGGGTTGAGCCCTGAACAGCTTGTTGCAGGTTTTGCATTCCTGTTTACAATTGAAAGGGTTACAGATATGATGAGAACACTTGTGAATGTAACCTCAGATGCTGTTGTTGTAGCAGCTATTGCTGATAACGAAAACGAGATTAATTATGACCTGTTGAATAATCCGCAGGCTTACGAAGATATAGCATAATTCCCTGATAGTATGAAAAACATTACAGACGATATAGCTTCAAGATTTTTGGGTAAAAAAGCCGATGGGTCAGATGTTTATAACCCTGACTTTCTTGTCGCAGTACCAAGAGAAGAAAACCGGCTGCATTACGGTATTGACAGAAACAGCCTTCCGTTTGAAGGATGGGACGTCTGGCATGCGTATGAATTTTCTGCTATGACAGAAAACGGTGTTCCGGTCACAAGAGTTCTTAAGCTCCGTTATAAATGTGATAACGACTATATTGTAGAGTCCAAATCTTTAAAGCTTTATCTTAATTCGTTTAATATGTCAAAATTCGGAAACTCTGTGAAAGAATGTCTTGATATTTGTAAAAAACTTATCACTAAGGATTTAAGCGAAAAGCTGAAAACTGAGGTTTGTGTTAATTTCCTTGACAATAATACAGAACGTGTCAGTATATTTCAGAATTTTGAAAATATAATGAATTATGTTGACGAAAAAGTTTTAAAAGTTGAACATTTTAAAGAAGCGCCGGAGCTTCTTAATGCGTCTGATACCGGAGTTTTGCAGGAGTACAGGCTGATGTTTGATTCTCTTCGTTCAAATTGCAGGGTTACACACCAGCCGGATTTCGGGGATGCCTTTATTTATTATAAATCTAAAAAGCATATTTTAGAAAGCAGTTTGGTTAAATACTTAACCTCATTCAGATCTGAATTCCATTTTCATGAAGAGTGCTGCGAAATGATATTCAAGAGGCTTACGGATATTCTTAACAGCGGTGATGAGTTATTTGTCGGAGCTCTTTATACCCGCAGAGGCGGTATAGATATTTGCCCGGTACGTCAGAGCCGGAACTGCACGATTAATCCGGCAGAGGCGCTTGCAGATATAACAAAATTTGCACGAAGCGGGATTAAGCAATGAATAACAGAAAATTCGGGGATGCAGGCGAGGAGTTGGCTTGCAGGTATCTTGAAAAGAACGGTTATAAAATACTTGAACGCAATAAACACTACTCAAGGTTTTGTGAACTTGATATAATCGCACAGGAGAAGAGTACGATTGTTTTTGTAGAGGTTAAAACCCGCAGAACAAATGATTATGGCACACCTATGGAGGCTGTTACGAAAACTAAACTTCAAAATATTGTAAAAGGTGCGAGGTTTTATGCGGCTGAGCATAATATAAAAAACTATAGGATAGATGTTTTGGGTATAACCCTAAAGCCGGAATTAAAAATTCAGCATATGAAAAATGTATCGCTGATTTAATTTAAAACCAGCGATACAAGATGAGAAGATAGTCTGTTATTTATTCTTTGGGGTGCTGCCCTTTTCAGGGTGTGGAGATTTTGGAGTGTTAATTTTTTCTGGAGGTCTGTGTGGTCTGTCTTTTCTTAGATCAGGATGATGTTTACGAAATTCTCCGCGCGGGGGGCTGACATGGTGTGGTCTGTCCGGAGCAGGCGGCATTTCCATACTGTGAAAAGGCGGAGGAGGTGGCGGACAAGGTCTTGGCGGAACCGGAGGCTTGCCGGCAAGAGATGAGTATACTGCAAGGGCAAGAATACATCCGATAAATGAAGCCGCACAAGGAACTATAAATCTTAATACATGCCTTTCTTTCAGCCCGAAACATTTTCTCTGTTTCAGAGAGGTCGTTTTTAATTCTTCATCAGCCATAAAATTACTCCTTAAAAATAAATCGTACATGTATATAACGAAAACTTTTAAGAATTGTTCATTTTTATAAAAATGTTATGTAATATTCAAATAAATTAACGAACTCTATTCAGAAATCAGTAGTGAGCATCTTAATCTGAATTTTGTTAATTCAATAAGCGCAGAACTTAGCTCCTTTTATCAGCCGTTCTCGACTATCGTATGAAATGGGGTGTTTTATTAGAGGAATTTTTGTTAGGCTGCAGGTTCTTAGCCGCAAAATTATAAAAATACAAACATATGCTTGCAAAATTTAGAGTTCATACAATTTTTCAAACGGGATATTGAGTGCCTTTAGAATTGCTATCAGTGTTGTGAAGCGTATATCTGTCTGCCCGTTTTCAATCTTGCTTACATGCTGCATTTGCAACCCTGCCATCTCTGCCAGCTGTTCCTGGGAAAGACGTTGTCTGTTGCGTTCTGCCCGTAAGTTATTTCCGAGTATCTGTAAAGCTTCATTCATTTTTATATATTATTATATTGACAAATTGAAATCTACATATTATAATACGAATATATCATATATTTTGGTGAAATTTTTATGAAGCGAAATAACTTAAAAGAGAAATATGTTCAATTGTATGAAGATATTCAGAGTATTTACGGGATTTATTGCATTTTGATGAGCGTTTTACGCTATAACGATGGTAGTAAAAATCCCACAGATGTTCTGCCTGTTGCTGATATTCTTGAAGAAAAATTCTATAACCTGAATATTAGTGCTGATAAATTTTTAGGGGAGTTTTACGAGAAAACGCTTATTTAACTGCTCCGCTTTCTATTTTGTATATTTTTACATCCTTTAGAAATTCATCCTCAAACAACACTGTGTCAACTGATGTTATTATTGTTTGTGTCTGGTTATTAATTGATTTTAAAAGATAGTTCTGACGAATGTCATCAAGCTCTGCCAGCACATCATCCAGAAGAAGAACTGGTTCATCTCCGGTTTTATCCGTAATTATATCAAGTTCGGACAGCTTGAGTGCAAGTACAATTGTCCGCTGTTGTCCCTGGGATGCAAATTTTGTTGCCTCATTTTCGTTAATAAAAAACTGTATATCATCCCTGTGCGGTCCAACGCAAGCCTGAGCACGCCTTATCTCTTCAATACGTCTTTCTCCCAGCGAGGCTTTAAACTTTTCAACTATCTGGTCAAGTTCGGCTTCTTCTTCTAAAAATGAGCAGTCATAGCGGATTTTTAAATCCTCTGTTTCGCTTATTATACGATGTTTTTCTTTTGCAATCTTTTCAATCTCTTTTAAAAATTTCTTCCGGAGAAATATTATGTTGCTCCCTGTAATTACGAGCTGTTCATTGTAAACTTCAAGAAGCGTTTCATCAAGCTGTACGCCTTTTACAAGTTCCTTTAAAAAATTATTCTTCTGGATGCGGATTTTGTCATATTTTGAAAGCCTGTCATCATATGCCGGATAAACCTGCGAAATCGCCCTGTCAAGCCATTCCCTTCTGTCCGACGGGTTCCCTCTGAGCAGCAGCAGGTCTGAGGTTGAGAAAAGAACCGTTTTCAACACCGATTTAAAGTCCTTAGGTCTGCTCTTAACCCCGTTTATCTTTAATTCTCTTGTCTTTTCTTTTGTATAAATGTATCCAAGTCCGATTTCAGTATCGGCTTTAATTATATCAGCCTCTATACAAAGCTTTTCTGCATCAAAGTTGATTAATTCGATATTATTTGAAGTCCTAGGACTTTTTAGAGTTGAGAGAAAATAGACGCTCTCAAGGATATTAGTCTTTCCCTGCGCATTTTTGCCGATAATTAATATCTTGTCGCGGCTAAAGTCCATTTCTATATTCCGGCAGTTCCGGTAGTCTGTAAGTTTCAAATTAATCAGCTTCATTCTTAAATTATACTTCAAACAAATGATTATTTTTTTGCGGAATTGTAGAAAATAGTATTATACCCTCTATAACGGGTAATTTGTATAAATATGAGGAAAGTCATGTTACCAATTATATCAGAAGAGATTGCGGCATCAACATTTTCAGAGGTTTTTCAGGATATGCCGGCTTGGCGTAAAAAAATGATCCACTATCTTAAGGAAGAAAACCCTGAAATAAATACGGCTATTATAGAAGCTGCCAATAATTCGGATTTGGATCCAAAAGCCGTTGCTCTTGGTGCGTATATGACTTACCGGTTATTAGAATTAGCAATGAAAGAAGCAGATGCTATGATGAATTTTTCAGAGTAGCTCAGATAAGGTGGTAAATAGATGGTAGTTGAAATTTCTGAACTTTTAGAAAAACTTGTACATGAAGGCGGCAGTGACTTGCATATTTCCAGCAACCTCCCGCCGGCAATACGTGTGGATGGTAAGCTTAAACGTATGGATTATCCGCCTCTTTCACCGGATGATGTTGAAAATCTTCTATTCCCTATGCTTTCAAACGAACAGAGAAGACGTCTTGAACAGGATTGGGAACTTGACTTTTCATATGGGATTGAAGGCTTAAGCCGTTTCAGGGTTAACTTTTACAAAGATAAAGGTAACTATGCGGCAGCTTTTCGTACCATTACATCTCAGGTGCCTTCTTTTGATAAATTAGGGCTTCCTGATATTGTAAGGACTACTGCCGAAAAGCCGAGAGGTCTTATTCTTGTTACAGGTCCTACAGGTTCAGGTAAATCTACAACTCTTGCTGCCATGATTGACTATATAAATTCAACAAAAGCAGAACACATTTTGACAATTGAGGACCCGATAGAGTTTGTGCACACCTCAAAATCAAGTATTATTCACCAGCGTGAGCTTGGTATGGATACAAGATCTTTTGCAAATGCTCTTAAATCTGCACTTCGTGAAGACCCTGATATTATTCTGGTAGGTGAGATGCGTGACCATGAAACTATTGCATTAGCTTTGACAGCAGCAGAAACAGGTCACTTGGTATTCGGAACCCTTCACACATCTTCTGCTTCACAAACTATTGACCGTATCATAGACGTATTCCCAGAAGGACAGCAGCAGCAGATTCGTGTTCAGCTTGCAAACTCTCTTGTTGCTGTATTCTCACAGACTCTTCTTCCTAAAGTTCAGCCTGACGGAACTAAAAAAGGTCGTGTTATGGCTCAGGAAATTATGCTTGTTACTCCGGCAATCGCTAACCTTGTCAGAGAATCTAAAGCGGCTCAAATATATTCTACAATCCAGATGAACCAGGGCTTAGGTATGCAAACGCTTGAAATGGCGCTTTCTAACCTTTATAAGCAAGGGTTGATTACATTAGAGGATGCACTTACCAAAACATCGCGTCCGGAAGAATTAAAACGTATGATAAATTCTTAAAATAAAAAAAAGAGCCTTTTATAAGGCTCTTTTTTTACATATATTTTGTTTGTGTTAATATTTAGTTAAGAGTTACACTAAATAAGAGGAAGTATAATTTATGACACAACAAGTAACACATGAGCCAAATTCGGCTATAGACCAGATAAGACAAACAAGGATTCAAAAACTTGCAGATCTGGCGGACAAAGGCGTAAATCCTTATCCGTATGTTTTTGATAAAAATGCGGATGCTGCTGATTTGCAGGACAAATACAAAGATTTACCTGCCGGCGAGGAAACAGAAGATGTTTATTCCGTTGCAGGTCGTGTTATGGCTATAAGAAATACCGGCATGTTTATCGACTTGATGGATGCTTCAGGTAAAATCCAAATTTTTTCTCACAAAGAAAATCTGTCAGAAGAACAGCTGAAAGTGCTTAAACTTATTGATATAGGTGATATTGTAGGGTTTACCGGCACTATCAGAAGAACTCCGCGGGGAGAGCTTTCTATCAAATCAACCTCACTGAAGCTGTTATCAAAATCATTGCTTCCGCTTCCAGAAAAGTTCCATGGGCTTACTGATGTTGAAACCCGTTACCGTCAGCGTTATGTTGATATGATTGTAAACGAAGATGTTAGAAAAACTTTCAGAACAAGAAGTTTGATTATCCAGAAAATTAGAGAATATTTGACAAAACAAGGCTTTTTGGAAGTTGAAACTCCTATGCTTCATCCGCAGGCAGGCGGAGCTAATGCCAGACCGTTTATAACACACCATAATACTCTGGATATGGATATGTTCCTCAGAATTGCACCGGAACTTTATCTTAAAAGATTAATGGTAGGCGGATTGAGCGAAAAGATTTTTGAAATTAACAGAAGCTTCAGAAATGAAGGTATTGATATTCGTCACAATCCTGAATTTACAATGATGGAATTATATCAAGCTTATGTTGACTACAATGAAATGATGGTTTTGACAGAAAATCTTGTGGCTCATGTTGCCCGGGAGGTTCTCGGAACTATGAAAATTCAGTACGGCGAAAATGAAATTGATTTAACTCCGCCTTGGGATAGAAAAACTATGCTTGGTGCAATTAAAGAATACACAGGAGTTGATTTCAATAGCTGCTACACTCTTGACGATGCTAAAGCAAAGGCTAAATCATTAAATATCAATCCGGAAGATTGTGATAACTGGGGACAGGTTATAGATCTTATTTTTGAAGAAAAGGTTGAACCTCATCTTATCCAGCCTGTTCATATTATTGATTATCCGCGGGATATATCTCCGCTGGCTAAGGTTCACAGAGATAATGAAAGACTTACTGAACGTTTTGAAACCCGGGTTAACGGCTGGGAAATTGCTAACGCGTTCTCTGAACTGACTGACCCTATTGACCAGAGAATGAGGTTTGAAGCCCAGATGCAGGCTAAAGCTAACGGTGATGATGAAGCTATGCCTATTGATGAAGATTACATCTGTGCTCTTGAACACGGTGCACCTCCAATGGGTGGTCTGGGTGTTGGTATTGACCGTCTGGTAATGCTTTTGACAAACTCCCCTTCAATCCGTGATGTTATAGCATTCCCTACATTGAAAAAGAAAAATTAATCTTATAAAAAGAAACCGGCTAAAAGCCGGTTTTTTATATTTTATATTTTATTGTCCACCCGTCTTGGATTATTCGGGATACACACTGAAAACCGTTACCATGCTCTTTGCAGTCGCTTGTGTTGTCTTTTCCTGCTGGAATTAAACCTCTTTCCGTTACAACGAAGCAAAACACATCTTTACCAAGCTGATTTGGATTTTTTTCTGAATTTATATCTACAAAGAAAACCGCTGCATCGTAGTCAACAAAAGTAATTCCGAAGTTTGTCTGTATCTGGCTGGCAGGATAAATATCTATAAGTACACTAACCCCGTCCGGCAATGTGAAAGCATATTGATACCAGCTTGTGTCATGAGCAGCCCAGTAGGTTGTTCCGCTCAAATATTTCATCGGGTATCCCCAGCAGCCCGGAGTGTTAGGGCATTCTCTCATCATGTTGAAATAAGGTTTATAATATTTATAAACCTGTGTTACTGATTCTGTATCATTATCTTTCATTCCCCAGTAAATCGGATTTTCATACTCAGAAATTGCTCTGTTTGTTGCTTGCTGCAAAAGCGAATAAGTCTTTTTCAGGGCTGTCATATTGGCGCGGGCGTCAATTTTTTGTTTAATTGTAGGAAGCGTCATTGCTGCAACTACTCCGATAATACCCAGAGTAATTAAAACTTCTGCCAATGTGAATGCTTTTTTTATCATATCAATCTTTTTATATTTCCAAGTAATCTTTTTATTATACATGATTGTTTGGTTTTGACATCATATCTGTGTAGTATATCTCAAGTTTTATTACATTTATTTATAGAAAATAGACAACAGGTTCATTTTGTCATAAATTAAAATTATGTATGGTTTTTATGAAAAAAGAATAAAAGAGCTGGATGCGGATTCCCATTTGCGATTTATCAGGAATATCGGGAAAAAAGAAGGTAAATATATTTATATAAACGGAAAAAAGCTGCTTAACCTTTCGTCAAATAATTATCTTAATTTTGCGGATAATAAACTCTATACAGAAGAATTTCTAAATGACGGAGGTGACCAATATTCTTACGGTAGTGCATCAGCAAGGCTTCTGACAGGAACCCTGCCTGTTTATAAAGAGCTTGAAACACTTCTTTGTGATATGTACGGGAAAGATGCTGCACTTTTGTTTAATAGCGGCTATCATGCTAATGTCGGTGTTAACAGTTCGCTTGCCGTCAGAGGGGATGTTATTTTTTCCGACAAGCTAAATCACGCAAGCATTATTGACGGTATGAGATTGTCGGAGGCGAAGTTTTTCAGGTATCCGCATAATAATATGGAAGCCCTTGAAAAACTTCTTCAACGTGAACGAAGTAATTTTAATAATGCAGTAATCGTTTCTGAGAGCGTTTTTTCTATGGATGGCGATATTACTGATTTGAAAAAATTAGTGGAATTAAAGAAAAAATATAATTGTATTCTGGTTCTTGATGAGGCGCATGCTTTCGGTGTATTCGGACGTAATGGGCTGGGTGTTGCAGAAACAGCCGGGGTAATCAACGATGTTGATCTGATTGTGGGAACTTTTGGTAAAGCTGTAGGCTCAATGGGAGCTTTTGTTGTGGGACATAGAGTTTTAATAGACTATCTGATTAACAGTGCAAGATCTTTCATCTTTTCAACAGCACTGCCGCCTGTTAATATAGCTTTTTCGAAATGGATTCTGGAAAATAAGCTGGAGGCTTCTTTTGAAAAACGTGAAAGGATGCTTTCTCTCGGAAAAAAACTTGGAAGTCAAAGCCATATTGTTCCGGTAATTGTGGGTGAAAATGATAAGACTGTAGAACTTTGTGAAATACTTTTTGAGAATGGTTATTTTACTCTTCCTATCAGACCGCCTACTGTACCGACCGGAACTTCACGCCTGAGGCTTTCTTTAACAATCGATATAACCGAACAAGATATGGAGAAATTATGCAGTATCATTGGCTTAAAAAAACAGGAAATAAAAAACTTATAATATTTTTTGCCGGCTGGAGCTTTGATTACAAACCTTTTGAAACTCTTGAGTGCGGAAACTTTGATGTGTTAATGTTTTATGATTATACGCGGCACGATATACCAGTAGATATTCCAAAATATGATGAATACTATCTGATAACCTGGTCAATGGGTGTTTATATTGCATATATTTTAAGAAATTTTCTGCCGTCTTTTGTAAAAAAGATTGCCATAAACGGAACCCCTTATCCTATAGATAATGAACTGGGTATTCCCCGCAGGACATTTGATTTAACTCTAAAGTTTGTTGACACAGGTTTGCAGGGAAAATTTCAGCGTAATCTTTTTGACAGTGATGAGGGTTTTGAAAGATATATGAAAAATCCCGTGCTGCGTGAAATTCCAAACCAGGCTGAAGAGCTTTCTGCCCTGAAAAATTTTATATCACAATCAGAACTTTCTTATGAGAAATTTTATGACTGTGCTATAATCAGTGAGAACGATAAAATTATTCCTTTTAAAAACCAGCTTAACTGCTGGAAGGATAGAGCAGATGTGTGTATTCTTAATAGCGGCCACTTCCCGTTTTTTGAATTTACAGGCTGGAAAGATATTCTGGAAAAATGCAGTTAAATCCTAAATTAATTAAAACCCAATTTGAAAAGAGTATGACAAAATATGATGAAAATGCCCTTGTGCAGCAACTTATGGCAGAAAAGCTGGTTAAGGCGCTTATTAATTGTGCCGGCAATAATTTTGCTAATATTCTTGAGCTTGGAGCGGGAACAGGACTTTTGACAAAACAATTGACCGGTTGCGTTAATTATAAAAAATACTATGCAAATGATTTGGTTGAAAAGTCCGGCAGCTATCTTAAATCAATAGTTTCAGACTGTAAATTTATTTGTGGGAATGCTCAGAAAATTAAGACTTCATCAAAAATGGATTTGATAATTTCAAACGCAATGTTTCAGTGGTTTTCAAATCTGGAAAAAGTTCTTGGGCACTACAGAACAATTTTAAATCCAGCTGGAACTATTGCCTTTTCTACATTTGCACCGGATAATTTCAAAGAAATAAAATCTCTTACAGGTCTTGCTCTGGACTATAAAGAGCCGGACGAAATCCGTTCAATTTTAGAAAAAAACTATAAAGTACTTTACCTGGAAAAGTTTGATTACAAGCTAAATTTCACAACTCCGCTTGAAATTCTTGCACACATGAAACACACCGGCGTAAACTCGCTTGGTGCAAAACATTGGGGTATTCTTGAGGTAAAAGACTTTTGTGACAAATATAAAAGTTTGTATCCTGATTTAACGCTGACATATTCCCCGGTTATAGTTGTAGCTGAAAAGATTTAACAAAAATATTTATTCAGGAGTTTTTGACTTTTTATAAGGATGAATATATGAACGGAGTGAAAATTTTTCAAAAGGCAAGACAAGCAGGCGGTCAAATGCTTGACAACGGATGTGTTTATTCATGGCATTATTCAAAGTATAATCCGCAAAGACTAATTCAAAGGACAATAGCACCAAACGGATCTTATGCAATTCAGGTTTCTGAGAACGGGCAGATAATAAAGCGTGTTAACAAAACTTTTCTAAATGGTTCTTCAACCATTACTGACAGCTGGGATTTCACTAAAAATAAAGGTATACATCTTAGCAAGGTTGATGTAGTTTCCGGTGAGAGCGAGCTGAGCAGGGTTTATGATAAGGTAACAGAAAAAGGAATTAACCAGGACGGATTTATTTATCTTTACAGGAAAGGTGATAACGATAAATATATTGCTAAGGTTAGGACTCTGGACGGTATAACTTCAACTCCAAAACCATTCAGCCCGTTTGCATGGCTGAATGACCAGTTTTATAAGCTGTTTAATAAATAACATTTATTACCAGTTAGTTCGGGTAAGTATTAATTTTGCTCTATGGTCAAACATTTTATCTTTATACCAGACCCCTTTAAATTTTCCGTCAGGCTCGTAGGTATACTGGGTATCTTTATCTGTGAAGTAAATTGCACCAACAAGACTTCCGTTCATTCTGTATTGCTTTGAATGATAAGGAAAATCCGGATAATTTTCAGACATTTCATCAACATACATCAATTTTCCAAAAGGTGTGTAATAGAACACTCTGTCCGGTCTGTTTTTGTATTGAAGAGCATACATATATAGTACATGTGGTCTTTCTGCAAAAAACGCGCAAAGTTTTGCATCTTCTGTTTCAGTCACCCCGGCATCAGAAAGCCTGTAATGGGTTTTGTATTCAGCATCTTTTAGATAATCTTTATATTTCTCTTTAAATTCTTTTTTTTCATAGCCAATGTCTTCCTGGTTTGCAAAGATTATGTTTTTATAATTTTCTATAGCTTCATCACGTTGAACCTGTTCCATATTAACCCAATCAAAAGTAACTCCTCCGGAAAGAACAACATCTTCTGCAAAAGCAAAATTCCCGAAAATTAGAACAGCCAAAATTAATAAAACCTTTTTCATATTACTCCTTTTTTAATATATTAGCATAAATATCTTGCAGAAAACAACATTATAATTTATAATAAAAAAGCAGAGGAAAACATGCTAGAAAAGCTATATATGTATTCTCAAACAGGCTTCCGCACAATAACCACCTGATAGGATTTTCGTTAACCCGGGTATTGTCGTGCCTCAGGCACCGCTATCGTTTCGAAAACATATATAGCTATTCTAACGACAGAACAATAAAAGAAAATATATTTATTTTCTCGGGCACGCTATCGCCCTGCTCTCGCTATCGCCTCGAAAACAAATATATTTTCTTTAATAAAAAAGAAATAAAATGCAAAACTAAAAAAGGAGATTAAAATTATGGAAAACACAGTAATGACAAGGTTCTTCGGGGGGGGGGCAGAGTAGTTTAAGCTCCTTATCAGGCATTGGCGCAGGTTACGAACCATTGGGCGCCGCCGTTCAAGAGAAGCGCCAGAAAGGTTTTACCCTTGCAGAGGTTTTAATAACCCTGGGTATAATAGGAATTGTAGCTGCAATGACGCTTCCTTCAATTGTTGGAAACTACAAAAAGAAGGAAATAATCACCAGAATTAAAAAGTTTGATAGTATGATGTCGCAGGCTGTTTTGCTTTCAGAGGCACAAAATGGCGACGCCAAGTATTGGGAGAAAGTTAATACAATAATTAAGGATGATGATGGTAATGATGTTTATGATAACAATGCCGGTCCTGAAGCTACATATAATTTTATAACGAAGTATATTGCTCCATATATAAAGTATTACAGAATAGAAAAGAGTGTAATACAGCCGAATGCTCCAGGTGAAAAAATGTTGGCAATTTATTTTAGTGATGGCAGTATTGCATACGCAAAAAACGGCGCATGTATAGATTTTCGTTTAGATGTAAATGGTTTAAAAAATCCTAACAAAGACGGAAGTGATATATTCGTCTTTGCTTTATGCCCTTGGAATCCTTCTTTTTATTTTGGCAACGCAAATAGAAAATGGGGAACTCTCTGTGATAAATCCCGTAATGACCGCGAAGCTTTAATAAGAAGCAAAACCTGTGCGTCAAGAATTTTAGAACTGGATAACTGGGAATTTAGAGATGATTATCCCTGGAAATTTTGAAAGTGGTTGAAAGTTTTATTCAGGGCTAATTTCAGTTATGTTTATATATAATTAATATAAAACAGGACGCTTGACAGTCAAACGTCCTGTTTGCAATAGTTTCCGGTATATGTAAAATTTTTGTAAAGAAACTGTAACAATTCATCTGTTGATATGAGAAAATTTCTTGACTAAGTTTCTTGATGTATTACGATTATAGAACATGTTAAATTAAAGTCGGGTGTACTATGCCCAAACGCAGAAAAGCCCGAATTACATATAGATTTTACCGGCTTAAACCAGTGCCGGTAAAGGGTTAACAGCCTTAAGTTAGAATATATAAATTTTTGTAGTACGTACACCATTATTAACGAGGTGAATTGATGTCTAAGACAAAATATGCAAAAAGAGTAACTCCAATGGGTATCCCGCACACCCGCTTGGATGATTTACCGGACCTTATTGAAGTGCAAAAAAAATCATTTGAATGGTTTTTAAAAGAAGGTTTGAAAGAAGAATTGTTATCTTTCAGCCCTATTAAAGACTATACAGGAAGATTGGAATTACACTTCTTACCAAACTATACTTTCGACAACGCAAAATATACTGTTGAAGAAGCAAGAATACATGACGCAACTTATGCAAAACAACTCCGCGTTATGATTAGATTAGTAAACCGTGACAGCGGTGAAATTAAAGAACAGGAAGTTTATATCGGTGATATTCCTACAATGACCGATAAAGGTACTTTCATTGTAAACGGTGCTGAACGTGTTATCGTTTCACAAATCGTTCGTTCTCCAGGCGTTTACTTCAAACGTGAAGTTTCACCGGCAGGAAAACGTTTGTATAACGCAACTATGATTCCTAACCGCGGTGCATGGCTGAAGATTGAAACTGACAGCAATGATTTAATCTATGTAAAAATAGATAAAAACAGAAAAATCTTAGCTACAACATTATTAAAAGCTATGGGTATCACTGTTTCTGAAATGGAAACATTATTCACCCACTTTGAATTTTTAAAGAAAACCCTCGATAAAGATACTGCTGAAACAACAGATGATGCTTTAATCGAAGTTTATAAAAAATTAAGACCGGGCGACCCTGCTTCACCTCAAGGCGGAAGACAGATTCTGGAAGCTCGTTTCTTTGATGAAAAGAAATACGATATTGGCCGCGTAGGTCGTTATAAATTGAATAAAAAATTAAACCTGAACATTCCTAAAAACCAGAGAACTTTAACTGTTCAGGACATCGTGGCTTCAATTGAATACTTAATCAATCTGACATATGATGAAGGTACAGTTGATGATATTGACCACCTCGGAAACAGAAGAATCCGTTCAGTTGGTGAATTGTTACAGAACCAGTTCAGAGTTGGTCTTTCAAGAATTGAAAGAATTGTTAAAGAAAGAATGACTTTGCAGGATTCTGAAACTCTTACTCCGCTGAACTTATTGAACACAAAACCTCTGGTTGCTTCATTGAAAGAGTTTTTCGGAAGTTCACAGTTATCACAGTTTATGGATCAGACAAACCCTCTTGCTGAATTAACTCACAAAAGACGTATTTCAGCATTAGGACCTGGCGGTTTGATGAGAGAACGTGCAGGTTTTGCTGTTCGAGACATCCACCCTTCTCACTACGGACGTATTTGTCCTATTGAAACTCCGGAAGGTCCGAACGCAGGTTTGATTGGTTCACTTGCAACTCACGCGAAAGTTAACGATTACGGTTTTGTTGAAACTCCGTTCTTCGTTGTTAAAGACGGTGTTGTAACTGATGAAGTTCACTACCTGACAGCGGATGAAGATGAAAACTTCCGTGTTGCTCCGGCAGACGTTCAGCTAAATGCGGATAACACATTCAAAGATGAATATGTTCCAATCCGTTACCGTTCTGAATTTACAATGGGCGAATCTAAAAAAGTTGACTACATCGGGGTATCTCCTATTCAGGTGATTTCCGTTGCGACTTCATTAATTCCGTTCATTGAACATGATGATGCTAACCGAGCATTGATGGGTTCAAACATGCAGCGTCAGGCTGTACCGCTTTTGATTACTCAAAGACCGGTTGTAGGTACAGGTTTGGAAGCAAGGGCTGCAAAAGACTCCGGTATGGTTCTGGTAGCAAGTGTTGATGGTACTGTAACAAGAGTTACAGGTGAAGAAATTATCATCACTGATATTCAGGGAAAACCACACTTACATCAGTTGATTAAATATCTTAGAAGCAACCAGGACACTTGTATTAACCAGCGTCCAATAGTTCACGAAGGCGATAAAGTTGCTGCTGGTGATGTAATTGCAGATGGTGCTTCTACAAACTGCGGCGAACTTTCATTAGGTAAAAACGTTCTGGTAGCGTATATGCCTTGGGAAGGATATAACTTCGAAGATGCTATCCTTCTTTCTGAAAGATGCGTTCACGATGATATATTCACCTCAGTTCACATTGAAAAATTAGAAATTGATGCACGTCAAACTAAACTCGGACCGGAAGAAATTACCAGAGAAATCCCTAACGTTTCAGAAGAAGCTTTAAGACATTTGGATGAACGCGGTATTGTTCGTATCGGTGCAAGAGTTTATGCAGATGATATATTAGTTGGTAAAGTTACACCAAAAGGCGAATCTGAACATCCGCCTGAAGAAAAACTTCTTCGTGCAATCTTCGCCGAAAAAGCAAGAGATGTTAAAGATAACTCATTGAGAGTTCCTCACGGTGAAGGCGGCAGAGTACTTGACGTTAAAGTATTTGACCGCGAAAAAGGCGATGAATTGCCGCCGGGTGCAAATACAGTTATCAGAGTTTATATTGCTCAAAAACGTAAAGTTTCTGTAGGTGATAAACTTTCAGGACGTCACGGTAACAAAGGTATCGTATCACGTATCTTACCTAAAGAAGATATGCCTTTCCTTCCTGACGGAACCCCTGTTGATATTGTATTAAACCCTCTGGGTGTACCTTCCCGTATGAACGTAGGTCAAACTTACGAATTATTGTTAGGTTTGGCTGCATACTTAACAGGTAATTACTACGAAGCACCTTCTTTCGATGAAAGATATGGTGATAACAAATCCGAAATCGCAACAAAAGCAGAATTAATTAAAGGTATTAAAGAAAGCGGCTGCGATTGGGTTACAGAAGACGGTAAGGTAAGACTTATTGACGGAAGAACAGGCGAACCGTTTGACGAACCTGTAGCAGTAGGTCTTTCATATATTCTGAAACTTGTTCACCTTGTTGATGATAAAATCCACGCAAGAAGTACAGGTCCTTACTCATTAGTTACACAACAGCCTTTAGGCGGTAAAGCCCAGTTCGGCGGACAAAGATTCGGTGAAATGGAAGTTTGGGCTCTGGAAGCATACGGTGCTGCTTATACATTGCAGGAAATGTTAACAATCAAATCCGATGATGTAAACGGACGTAACAGAGCTTATGAAGCAATCGTTAAAGGTGACAATATTCCAAGACCGGGTATCCCTGAATCATTCAAGGTACTTGTAAGAGAATTACAATCTATCGGTCTTGATATTACGGTAGCGAAAAAAGACGGTGCCGAAGTTGACTTGATGACAGATATGGACGATTTAAGAAAATCTGCTCCAAAAAGAACACTTTCTGATATTGATTCAGAACTTCTGAACATCAACTTCTTTGAAACACCGACTACATTCGGCGATTTATAATTTAAGCGGAGCGGGGAGCTTATCCCCGCTGTGCAAAACAGGTGCGAAGGATTTATCTGCCGGTTAAAAAATATACTGAAAGAATTTCCTGAGTGCGTTGACAATATAAAGCCGGTGTATCAATATCGGCAAAGGTAACAAAATTACTAAAAGACGGCCTGCAAAAACTTGTAAGCTGTGATATAAAAGGAGAAAACTTAAATGTCAACAAGTATTGATTATTTTGACTATATACGAATTAGTATAGCGTCACCTGAAAGGATTTTAAAATGGTCCTACGGTGAAGTTACTAAACCGGAAACAATTAACTACCGTACTTTAAAACCGGAACGTGACGGTTTGTTCTGTGAAAGAATTTTTGGACCGTCAAAAGACTGGGAATGCTATTGCGGTAAATATAAAAGAGTAAGACATAAAGGTATCATCTGCGAACGCTGCGGTGTTGAAGTTACCGATTCAAAAGTAAGACGCCAGAGAATGGGACATATTAAACTTGCTGCTCCTGTTTCACATATCTGGTTCTTAAAAGGTATTCCTTCATACCTTGGTTTGCTTCTTGATATGACTTTAAAAGATTTGGAACAGGTAATTTACTTTAACAATTATGTAGTACTTGATCCGGGAGAAAGCCAATTCAGAAAACTTCAGCTTTTAGGCGAAGAAGAATATGAAGACTATATGGCTGAAAATGAAGATTCAGAACTGAAAGTCGGTATTGGTGCAGAAGCTATCAAAGAACTTCTTGCAGAATTGGATATTAAACAATTGGCAGAAGAAATGAGAGCTGAACTTGCCGGCAACGTTACTTCAGTTCAAAGAAAATCAAAATTGATTAAGAGATTAAGACTATTAGACAGCTTAATTTCATCAGAAACAGATCCTACATGGATGATTATGGATGTATTGCCGGTAACGCCTCCTGATTTAAGACCAATGGTACAATTAGACGGCGGACGTTTCGCAACATCTGATTTGAATGACCTATACAGACGTGTAATCAACAGAAACAACCGTTTACAGAGATTATTGGAAATGGGCGCACCTGAAATTATCGTAAGAAACGAAAAACGTATGCTTCAGGAAGCGGTTGATGCTCTAATTGATAACGGCAGACGCGGAAGAACCGTTGTTGGACCTAACAACAGAGCATTAAAATCATTGTCAAATATCATCGAAGGTAAACAGGGTCGTTTCCGTCAAAACCTGCTTGGTAAACGTGTTGACTACTCAGGTCGTTCAGTTATCGTAGTAGGTCCGCAGTTGAGCTTAAATCAGTGCGGTTTACCGAAAGAAATGGCAATTGAATTATTCAAACCATTCGTTGTAAATAAACTGATTGAAAGAGGATACGTTCAAAATATTAAATCAGCTAAAAAGAAAATTGAACGTTCCGAACCAATCGTATGGGATATATTAGAAGAAGTAATTGACGGACATCCGGTATTACTTAACCGTGCACCAACCCTTCACAGATTAGGTATTCAGGCATTTGAACCAAAACTTGTAGAAGGTCGTGCAATTCAGCTTCACCCGTTGGTATGTACAGCGTTCAACGCCGACTTCGACGGTGACCAAATGGCTGTTCACGTTCCGTTATCAATCGAAGCTCAGACTGAAGCCCGTATGTTAATGTTAGCTACTAACAACATTCTGGCTCCGGCTACAGGTAAACCAATCATTACTCCTTCTCAGGATATGGTATTGGGTATGTATTACCTTACAATTCTGAAAAATGAAGATTCTGAGCCGAAAGGATACTTCTACAGCTTCCAGGATGCAATCTCAGCTCTAGAAGTTGGTGTAATTGAATTACACGATAAAATTGTAGTTAGAGATGAACATGGCGAAAGATTTGAAACTACAGTAGGTAGAATTATCTTTAACGAAACTGTTAGAAAAGCTATTGCATAGCAGAATTAAAATTGAGGAAATATAGAATGGAAACAACTTATACAAATTCAAAACACAAAACACTTGAATTTATTAACAAGAAAATGGATAAAGGCGCATTAAAATCGTTTTTATCACAGATGTATCTTGAATTCGGCGGTGCTACAACAGCAGAAGTTGCTAACAGCTTGAAAAACCTCGGATACAAATATGCAACGAAATCAGGTGTAACCATTTCAATTGCAGATTTGCAGGTTCCTGCTGTAAAAAAACAACTTTTGGAAGAAGCTGAAAAGGAAATCGAAAAATCTACAAACAGATACTTAAAAGGTGAAATCACCGAAGTTGAAAGATATACAAAGGTTATCGACACCTGGTCCGAAACAACGGCTAAATTAACATCAAGCGTAGTTGATAACTTTGACAGATTAAACCCGGTATATATGATGGCATTCTCCGGAGCGAGAGGTAACTTATCACAGGTATCACAGCTTGTTGGTATGCGTGGTTTGATGGCAGACGCACAGGGACAAATTATCGACTTGCCGATTAAATCAAACTTTAAAGAAGGCTTATCCGTTACAGAATACATCATTTCATCATATGGTGCCCGTAAAGGTCTGGTAGATACAGCGTTAAAAACTGCTGACTCCGGTTATCTGACAAGACGTCTGGTTGACGTTGCTCAAGACGTTATCATTCGTGCAGATGACTGCCACACTACAAAATCTATCAATATGAAGCCTATTACTGATGGTGATACTGTAATCGTTCCTTTAATTGACAGATTATTAGGCCGTACAATTGCAGAAGATATTAAAGATGCAGACGGCAATGTAGTTGTTAAAGCAGGAACAACAATGGACCGTAATGATGTTAGAAAAGCATCAAAATTAAACCTTACTGAATTGAAAGTTCGTTCAGGTTTAACCTGCGGTCTTGAATACGGTATATGCCAAAAATGTTACGGCTGGGCAATGACAACCCAGAAATTAGTTGACATTGGTGAAGCTATCGGTATTATCGCTGCCCAGTCAATCGGTGAACCTGGTACACAGCTTACAATGAGAACATTCCACACCGGCGGTGTATTCAAAGGTTCCGGTGCAATGAAATCAATTGAAGCCGGTATTGCCGGTGAAGTTGTATCTAACGTAAGAACTCGTGAATTAAGAACACGTCACGGGGATGTTGTTAGAGTAGCAAACTATGAAGCCGATATTGAAGTTAAAGGCGAAAAGAAAACCGAAAAATACCATATTCCGGCAGGGTCTACCGTATTCTTTGAAAACGGTATGAAAGTTGAAAAAGGCTTTAAACTTGCAACTTATGAACCGGTATCTCAAGGTGATGGTTCCCGTTTGACAGAAAAGGCTACAAAGGATATTACATCTGATCTTTCAGGTGAAGTATTGTATGAAGACTTTACTGTTGATGAAAAGAAAGACAGACAGGGTAATATTTCAAGAACTACAAATAAACAAGGTATCATCTGGGTTCTTGGCGGTGACGTTTATAACCTTCCTGGCGGTTCTAAAGTTCTTGTTAAAAATGAACAAAAAGTTAAAGCCGGTGAAAAATTAGCAGAAACTTTGACTATCTCTGAACATGGCGGTGAAGTTCGCTTTGGTGAAGATTTAGTTATCGAAGATGTTAAATTTGAAGGTAAAACAATTAAGAAAATTGTTCAAGGTAAAGAAATTACAATCGTAATTGCTTCATTAATCCCTGACAATGCTTCTTTTGAACAGACTAAGAAAGAACAAATCTGGACTGTTGATAAAACAGGCGAAAAATATATCGTTAAAGCTCCGGTAGATACTCCGGTTGAAAACGGTATGATTATTGCCGAACTTATTGACGATGAATGTGCTGTTTCATCTTCAGGTGAAATAAGATATGTTGATGTTGAAGTTGATGAAAATCAAATCATCACAAAACCTGGTTCTGTAGTATTTATTCCGGAAGAAATTCACCAGATTTCAAAAGACAGTACTTTAAAAATGGTTGAAAACGGAACTTATGTTACTGCGGGTACAGAGGTAGTAAAAGATGTATACTGCCACATTGACGGTATTGTTGAATTCAAAGAATATAACGATATTATCCATGAGATTACAATCAGACCTGGAGAAATTCACACACTTCCTAACGTTGGCGAATTGAAAGTTGATGAAGGCGAAGTTGTTAAAAAAGGTACAGTAATCGCTGAAGGCATTAAGGCAAAAGAAACTTCAATCGTTACTATTATGGATTCAAACATTGATGATCTGGATATTGACGATCTTGATGAAGAGCTTGATTCAAGCCTTTCACTTGATGAAGACAGTATTTCTAACCAGCCAATCCAAATCCTTGTAAGACCGGTTCAGGTGTTAAGCGTACAGCAAAAAGATGTTTCAATTAAATTCAACACTACAGATGGTTTAATTGATATTGTTCCTGTAACCCAGTTACAATACAAGGATGGCGCAAGAGTTAGAAACCTTGACGGTTCAACAATCACAAGAACAAGCTTGGTTCTTCAAATGCAGGGTTACTTATCACACCTCAAAGGTATGGTAGAACTCGATGATAAAGGCAATTTGAGAATTGTTGTTTTAGAAAACCTTATTGTTCGTCGTGAATTTGAAGGCAATGCTAAAACTATGTCTTCATTACAGACTGAACTTCTTGTTAAAGACGGGCAGACTATTGAGCCTAAAACTCCGGTTGCCAAAACTCAGGTTCTTGCAATAAATGAAGGTACAGCTTCAATTAAGAATGAAGATGCAGAAGCAAGAAGATTGCTTTTAACCAGCGAATCATTTGAAGAGAAAATCTCTATTACTGCAAAACCGGTTGTTAAAAAAGGCGACTTTATAAAAACAGATGGAGTTCTTTCAGAAAGCGGAGAAAAATCTACTGTTTCCGGTCAGGTTATCTCTGTTAATAAAGGAGAAGTTACTGTAAGAACAGGTCGTCCATACTTAATCAGCCCTGGTACAATGCTTCTGGTTGAAGCCGGTGCATTGGTACTCCGCGGTGATATGATTGCAACATTGGTATTTGAAAGACAAAAAACAGGCGACATCGTTCAAGGTTTGCCGAGAGTAGAAGAACTTCTTGAAGGTAGAAAACCGAAAGATTGTGCTATCCTTGCAGAAGAAGACGGTGTAGCTGAAATAGTTACAGATGAAGATCTTCCTAGACTTTATCTTGTAAATGAAAACGGCAGAACTGAAATCAAATATGCAATTGATGCAAACATTATCGTACAGGATAAACAAAAAATCACTAAAGGTCAGCCTTTAACAAGCGGACCGTTGAACCCGCACGATGTAATCAGACTTTGCGGACCGGAAGCTGCCCAGCAGTATCTGGTAGACGAAGTACAGCGTGTATACCGTTCACAAGGTGTAGAAATTGCAGATAAACACGTTGAAATCATTGTTCGTCAGATGACTAAGAAAGTTAAAGTTGTTGACGCAGGTGATACAACATTACTGCCTGGTGAGTTAGTTGAAGTTCAGCATTTTGAAAAAGAAAATGCTGATGTGGAAGAAAAAGGCGGAACACCTGCAACTTGTGAATATATGCTTTTAGGTATTACAAAAGCATCTTTGAATACCGAAAGCTTTATCTCAGCGGCATCATTCCAGGAAACAACAAGAATCCTTACAGAAGCTGCTGTTGACGGTAAGAAAGATATGCTACGCGGATTGAAAGAAAACGTTATCATAGGTAGATTGATACCTGCAGGTACAGGTTTCCACCACCTTTCAAATGCTAACGAAGAAAAAGAACGCGAAGCCAGAAAACGTGCAGTAGCACAAAGAAATCAGGCAAGAAAACCGTCTGCAATTTTGGAAGAAATTGAAGGTATGTTTGGCGCACCTGATTTGAATATAACAGACGAAGAATAAATACTGGATGTTATAGAGAGAAAAAGACCTCAGAATTTCTGAGGTCTTTTTTATTAATAACTAACTTTAAACGGATAATCATCAGGAATTTTCCAGCCGTTATATTGAATAATCGCAGTACAATATGCTCTATTTGTGTTACAACCGTAACTTCCGTTATATAATCCGTTTTCTGTTCCATCCCAGGCATATTTGTATGGCTCAAACCCTTTATTTACATGATGACGCCATTCTACATTATTATCTTTTCCATTTGAGCCGTCACCTCCCGGCATAAAGATAAAAAGGAAACAACACTTTCCCCGGCTTTTTTCGCTAGAACCATATTTTTTTATACATTTGTCCGGATCTGTTGTGTAAAATTCCCAATCTCTCATATTTTCTCTCTGTATTCCTTTTAATGCACTGCCATCTGCAAACATAAATATTGGCAGCCCGTTGCTATCATACTTAACTCCAACTGTTTTCATATAAGGGGCAATATATTTTTTCCACCATTTTTCATCAATAGAGCTGCCAAGAATAGGATTTCCCTCTTCATCTGTTTCAATCTTATTAGTATCTTGATACCAGTATTTTCTATCCCCGTAATCTTTTTCAGCAAGCATAACTGCCTGATTTATACCGGAGTAGAATTTTTTCAGTCTTGTTTCTACGACCAGATTTGTGTGTTTTTGTACCAATGCCGGCAGTGTCATAGCAGCGACAACACCAATAATTCCAAGAGTAATTAAAACTTCCGCTAAGGTAAACGCGGAACGGGATAATCCCGAAGCGTGAAAAAGCCCGCCGGCACTATCTAAGCCCCCCCCCCCTCTTTGAATTTGCAGCTATAATTGTATTTTGCATATATATCCTCCTTCTATTTTTATATTAACATATTTTCATTTATATTCAAGTCTTAAGCTAAATTTCTAAATATTACGGGTGATTTTGTAAAAGTTTACAACAGTTTCTTCCGATATTTCCATTGAAAGCGAGGATGTATGGCTAGAATTATTGAAGGTGAACGGAGGATTATCAAGATGTCAGTTGATGATGTTTTGAATATTGTCCGCGAATATCAGGTTATTACTCACAAATCCTGCTGTTATGAGCATACGCGGGAGCTTTTGGAAAAAGCAGACTTTTTTATTCCGGAAGATTTATAAAAAGGATTAGTCCGGTCTGCTAATAGCACAACTCTCTTTTTCGTTTATGATATGATTAAATTGAAAAGGAGAGTTTCTTATGAAAAAAAATCTAATCACTGTTTTACTGGTATTTATTATTCCACTGGTGGCTTACTTTGTTTTGAATAAATCAGTTGATAATCCTGTAAACGTTGCAGATGCAACAACAAACAAACCTCAGGTTATCAAATTTACATCAGCAATGTGTCTGGATTGTCAGGAAATGAACAAGATTATTAAAGAAATTTTTCCTAAATATCAGGACAGAATTCTGTTAATCGAAATCCCGGTTCAGGATGGCAAAGCCTTTACTCAGGAACAGATAAAAAAATATAACGTAACTCTTGTACCTACAATTATCCTGCTTGATTCTAACGGCAAACAGGTAAAAAGAATTGAAGGTGCTATACCAAAAGAAGAAATGGAAAGTTATTTAGAAGGTCTTAAATAATGACAAATTATGTTGATTTATTTACAGGAAATACAAGTATAATGCTATTATTTGCTCTCTCGTTTCTGGGAGGGCTGATAGCATCTATATCACCTTGCTCTCTGGCAATGCTTCCTATTATTATAGGTTATGTGGGCGGTTATTCAGACAACAAACCGTTTAAAACTTTTCTTCAGTTAGTATTTTTTATATTAGGGACGGCAATTGTATTTTCGGTAATAGGAATAATTTGTGCTATTACCGGCAAAGTCTTTGTATCAGCCGGAGGTTCTTATTTCAGCATAATAATAGCAAGTATTGTTATGGTAATGGGATTAAAGCTTGTTGGTTTTCTTGATTTTGATATTCCTGTATTGATTAAAGAAATGCCAAAAGGCGATAGTCATAGTATATTTTTCTATCCGCTTATACTTGGCGGAGTGTTTGCGTTAGCGGGAACACCTTGTTCTACGCCAATTCTTGCTGCAATTATGGCTTTTGCTTCACTTTCTGCAAGTCTTGTTCAAGCTGTTATAATGCTGTTTCTTTTTTCGCTCGGGCAGGGATTAATCCTTGTGCTTGCCGGTGTTTTGACTTCAAAGTTGAAAACATGGAAAAATTTTTATAAGCTTTCAGATATTCTTCTCAAAATAAGCGGTGTATTATTGATACTTACTTCATTATATATTTTTTATAAGATTTTCGCTCCTCTTATTGTAAAATAGGCTTCTATGGTGTACAATATGTGCATATAGAGGACTAAGGAGAAAAATAATGAAAACATATGAAGGCCAGCTTGTAGCAGGAGATGAAAAATTCTGTATAATAATATCAAGATTTAATGATTTTATAGGTTCAAAACTGCTTTCAGGCGCGGTTGATGAATTAAGAAGACATGGAGTAAACCCTGAAAATATTGATATTGTGAAAGTTCCTGGAGCTTTTGAAATTCCTCTGCTGGCTTTAAAATGTGCAAAGACAAAAAAGTATGATGCAATTATTACACTTGGCGCGATTATTAAAGGTGCAACAGCACATTTTGACTATGTAAGTGCAGAACTATCAAAAGGTATAGCTCAGGTAAGCCTGCAAACAGAAACCCCTGTTATTTTCGGAGTGTTAACTACAGAAAATATCGAACAGGCTATCGAAAGAGCCGGAACAAAAGCCGGGAATAAAGGCTCTGAAGCTGCAAAAGCTGCTATCGAAATGGCAAACTTAATTAAGACTATTTAGTGTTTATTAATTTTATAAAAAGGGGGTTCCTATGAGTGAAGTAATTACAGAATACAGTAATGAAAACACAAAAGACATTGACATTTTATCTACCATAGATATGGTGAGAAAAATGAATGAAGAAGACAAACTTGTTGCTCTTGCAGTAGAAGATGCCACGCCGGAAATTGCTAAAGCTATAGATTTAATTGCCAAACAATTTTTAAAAGGCGGCAGATTGTTTTACTTTGGTGCAGGTACATCAGGAAGACTTGGTATTCTGGATGCTTCCGAATGTCCTCCAACATTCAGCGTTTCACCTGATATGGTTCAGGGAATTATTGCCGGCGGTGATAAGGCTATCCGAACATCTGTTGAAGGTGCTGAGGATAATTTTGAACAGGGCAGGGAAGATGCAAAAGTCTTAACAGATAAAGATGTTGCGGTTGTAATTTCGGCAAGCGGAAACCCTAAGTATCTTTTGGGTGTCCTCGATTATGCAGAGCAGATTGGCGCTAAAACAATCGGAATTACCTGCAACTCTCAGGGCAGAATTGCAGAAGAAGCAGGACTTGTAATTTGTGCAGAGGTAGGTCCGGAGGTTATAGCAGGTTCAAGCAGGCTTAAAGCAGGCACTGCCCAGAAAATGATTTTGAATATGTTAACTACCGGTTCAATGATTAAAATTGGTAAAACGTATGAGAACTTTATGATTGATCTTCAGGCAGTTAATGAAAAATTAAAAGACAGGGCAATCAGAATTGTAGCGCAGATTGCCGGAGTTTCTCACAGCGAAGCTTTAGCCTCTTTATTGAAGACTAATTGGGAAATTAAAACTTCGATTATTTCTATAAAGATGGGTATAGATGCTGATGAGGCAAGAGAAGAGTTAAGAAGACATGGCGGAGTTTTGAGAAAAATTCTAAAATCATCAGAACTTTCGGTATAGGGGGCTTATAGATATGAAATTAACAGTACTTGGTGCAGGATGTTGGGGGCTCACATTAGCATGGCTTTTGACAGATAATTTTGAAGAAGTAACAGTTTGGGGCAGGGAACAGGATTTGTCCGATGATTTGATAAACAGCAAACACTGTTCAAAACCTCTGGAGGTTCAGCTTGCCGATAAAGTTGAAATTACTTCTGATATGGAAGCTGCCATCAGCGGTGCAGATATAATTTTGAATGTTGTTGCCACATCAGGCACAAGAAGCGTTTGCGAGAATTTAAAAAAATCCGGAATTAAATCCGAACAAATTCTGGTTAATGCTTCAAAAGGGATTGAGCTTCCGTCATTAATGAGAATGTCAGAGGTTATTAAAGATGTTTTGCCCCAGCAGAAACTTGTAATTCTTTCCGGTCCTACACTGGCAAAAGAAGTTTTGCAAGGGCTGCCGACAGCTGCATCAGTTGCTTCTGAAGATATTGAAACCGCAGAGTTTGTTCAAAAAGCATGCAGTGTGCCGGGTAAATTCAGGCTTTACACAAATAGCGATGTAATCGGGGTTGAGCTTGGAGGAAGCTTAAAGAATGTAATAGCAATTGCCTCAGGTTTTGCTCATGAAATGGGGTTGGGTGATAACTGTGCAGGAACACTTTTAACCCGCGGAATGGCAGAAATTGTTCGTGTAAGTATTAACCTCGGTGCAAATCCGTCAACTCTGTATGGGCTTTCCGGTATGGGTGATTTGATTGCAACCTGCTCCAGTCCGATGTCCAGAAATTATACAGTAGGCTCTATGTTAGCTAAAGGTAAAAAAGTTGATGATATTCTAAAAGAACTTGGGTCTGTTGCCGAAGGTGTAAAAACCTCAAAAGCTATCTGCGAACTTGCCAAAAAACTGGATATTGATGTTCCGATTTCCAATGCTATTTATGAAGCTGTTTACACTGATATTACGCCAAAAGAACTTTTGGCTAAGTTAATGAATAGGAAACTGAAAGAAGAAGAAAGATACGTATAATAATGAAATATGCAGTCAGATATTTGAAAAACACATTTTATCCCATTAAAGTTCCTGATACAATGCACGTTGAGGAAGGGCAGCTTGTTATTGTAAGAACTGATAAAGGCGAAGAGGCTCTGAAAGTTGAACTTGTGAGCCCGCAGGTGTCAAAAGCCTGGGAAAACTCAGACATCAAACCAGAACCTTTGCCTGTAATAAGAGTTTGCTCGCAAAGAGATTTACAAACTCTGGATGAAATTAAAAAAGAAGAAGTTGAATCGTTTTTTAAATGTCAGGCGCTGGTTAGGCAGCACAAGCTTAATATGAATTTAGTCCAGTGCCGTATAACTTTTGACAGAAGAAAGATAACTTTCTACTATACTGCACCGGAGAGAGTAGATTTCAGGGCGCTTTTGAAAGATTTAACACAGGTTTTCACACGTGTGAGAATTGATTTAAGACACATAGGCGTAAGAGATGAAACTTCTATTCTTGAAGGCGTTGGTATATGCGGCAGACCTTTCTGCTGTTCATCATTTTTGCGTAAATTTGCGACAATTAACGTTAAGCTGGCTAAAGATCAGGGAATGCCGATTGCTCCCGGTAAAATTTCCGGCACATGCGGACGTCTATTATGTTGCCTGACTTACGAATATTCAAATTATATTGATGCTGCAAAAGGTATGCCGCCTATCGGCTCATCAGTTATGACTCCGGACGGATTGGGCAAAGTATGTTTCCTCCAGTTCCTCAATGGTACTGTTGCAGTTAAGATGGAAGACGGCAAGACAAAAGAATTTAGCAAAACCGATATTGAAATGGTTGATGCTGATGTAAATGTAGAAATTGATGTTCCTGTTATAAATAACGCATATCCTGAAGATGATGCTAATATAGATATTAGACAGCTCGAAGATGACAGAAACAGTTCTACCGGAAATGTATAAATTTCTTACTGTTGTATTTGCAACAAATATCAAATGTAACAAATTGTAACAAGTTATTAAAGTTTTTTCCTGAATATGCCGTAATAAATAATATGGGAAATAAGGGAACACCAAAAAGGGAAAAAATGAAAAAGACTAAACAATGATACCTGAGCAGGTCAAAGCGCTCAGGTTTTTTATTTTATATAATTATATATATTGTATAATATAGTGTATTGTATTAGCAAATACAAATAAAAGAATGTATATAATGTCACTTAACCAAATTAAATTGTTTTTCTTAGATATATCTAATTTATTTTTACCAACTTTATATATGTCGATAGACATTCTGATAATATAATACAGAGCTCCTAATGGAATAATAATAAGGACCAACAACACTAGCATTAAGGTAATAATTGGAGCAAGTTTAATATGATGTGAAACTATATATCTTGAATATAATAGTACACACACAGAAAACAAATAGAAATATGACATATTTATATAATATTTTGAGTGTAACCTGTAGCTTTTGATGATATTAAATATTTCTTTAAATTGATCCATATAATTACCTCATATAAAAATGTTGTTGAGTGAAGATTTCGCCTAGAAAATTATAGCAAAAAATACTTAAGAAACAAACAGGATTGAATGTATACGAGGCTGCCCCCCCCCCCCGGGGCAGGAGAGTTAATAATATTTGTTTATAGTAATATGGATAAAATGAAAGGAGAATTATTTTGTGAAAAACATTACAATTCGACAAGAGCTGGAAAAAGATAGATTGAATGTCTATAATTTAATAAAGGAAACATTCTCGCAAGCAGTGCATTCTGATGGAAATGAACATAATCTTGTTGAAAGACTAAGAAAAAGTGAGGCATTTATTCCTGAACTCTCTTTGGTTGCAGTAGTAGATAATAAAATTGTTGGGCACATATTATTCACAAAGCTTAAGGTCGGCAAAACCACACAACTTGCATTGGCTCCGCTAACAGTTGCACCGCAGTTTCAAAAACAGGGTATTGGAAGCTTATTAGTTAAGGCTGGACACAACATAGCAAAGGATATGGGGTTTGAATACTCTATTCTATTGGGTTACCCGGAATACTATTCCCGTTTTGGATATGAACCGTCAATAGCGTTTAATATCAAGTGTCCTTTTGACGTTCCGCAGGAATATTTCTTGGCTTTAAATCTTCAAGGTAAAAAATCGCTGCTTAATGCTGAAGTTGAATACCCAAAAGAATTTTCAACGTAGTTTATAATCTAAAGCTTTAGATTAGATAAGAACTGAATAAAAAAGATGTTTTATGAGCTCCTTTTTTAATGGTGTAATGGTGTACTTTATGGAACAAAGCAAAAAACAGCTCATTAGAGAGCTGTTTTTGAAAAAATGTCGAAGATGGGACTCGAACCCACAAGGCGTTAACCACATGAACCTGAATCATGCGCGTCTACCAATTCCGCCACTTCGACAGGAAAAAAAATATTTAATTTTCAATGTTGTATATTGTCTACGTGGCGGAAGTATTCGCCAGAGCTCATACCCTCTCAAAAAACGATATTTAATCGTTTTTTTCGGCAGAGTGCCACTTCGACAGGAAAAAAATATTTAATTAATTATTAATAAAATGTTCAGTTGTTAATTATTTGATATTCTTAAAAAATTCTTCCGAGATTAGCTGTGAATATTTACTTTTCTCGTTTGCTGAAATCAAAATTCTTGCATCTCCGTCTTTTGTTTCCGCTACAGATATTATACCAGAAACATCTCCAATTGGAAGCCTGTTTATTTTAGCGTTAAATCGCGCATATGGAACGCTTTTTCCGTAAGAGGTCATTTCGCCATGCTTTGTTACCTTGATTTCGTCAACAGAAATTGCCTGATATTTAAATTTTGAAAGCGTATTTTTGATTTTTTCCTCAAGTTTATCAGAGCGTATATCTTCCTGTGTAAATAAAGGCTTTGATGCTGCATCAACTACAATGAATTTTTGCCCGGAAGCTTTGTGCTCAGCTACAACTCCATTATAGCCAAACATCCCGGAAGCTTTTTCAAGTTCAAACTCTTCATTAAGTGCTGAAAAATCTCCGACTTTCTTTGCCCTCTCAAGCATGGTCTGAGGAGAAGGATTTATAAGTTGTGTAATATATTTTGTTACAAACTCCTGTCCGCCGAGTGATAAAAACCCTACTACGGCTAAGGTGAGGATTATTGCTCTCACTATATTTTTTAAACAACTCATTGATTTCCTCTTTTCATGCTATAATTAAATTATAACTATGACAAAATCTGAAATCAATATTATAAATACCAGTGATATTAATATAGAAGATTTAACTCCGGTCATGCAGCAATATCTGGAAATTAAAAGACAAAATCCTGATGCGGTGCTGTTATACAGGCTTGGAGATTTCTATGAAACATTTTTTGAAGATGCAGTACTTTTATCAAAAGTTCTTGAGCTTACTTTAACAGGTCGTGAGGCAGGGGCTAAATACGGCAGAATTCCGCTTGCCGGAATTCCAGCCAAGGCAGTTAATGTTTATCTTGAAAAACTTGTTCAGAAAAATATTAAGGTTGCAATTTGTGATCAGCTTGAAGATCCAAAACAAGCAAAAGGGCTTGTGAGAAGAGGCGTAACAAGGGTTGTTACAGCCGGAACTCTTACTGAGAGTGATTTTCTTAAACAAAATACAAATAATTATATTTGTGCGTTGTTTAAAGATGAAAAAAGCGGAGATTACGGTTTTGCATATGCAGATATTTCGACAGGTGAATTTAAGACTACCCAGGCGCCTTTGAACTTGATTATGGCAGAACTCACAAGGCTTAATCCTTCCGAGATTATTGCCCCTTCTGTTGCACAAAAGGTTCAGCCTTTCCAGATTGTTCCGGAAGAAAAAATTGATTTGCCTGAAAATATACAGAAGCTTTACAACTGCTCAAAGATACCGCAAAATGTGTTTGATCTAAACTTTGCAGAGAATAATTTGAAAGCCGTATTTGAAACTTCTTCTCTGGAAGCTTTCGGATTTTCAAAGTATAAATTAGGCTTTAGAGCTGCGGGCGCATTGTTGGCATATGTCTGGGAAACTCTAAAAGATAATATTCCTAAATTTGAGAAAATTGTACCTTATGAGCTTTCCGAATATTTAATGATGGACGGCAGTACCAGAAAAAACCTTGAACTTGTAGAAACTTTGCGTGAGAAAGCAAAATATGGTTCATTGCTATGGGCGGTTGATAAAACAAAAACAAACATGGGCGCACGTCTTTTGAGAAGCTGGATTTGTCAGCCGTTGAAGGATGTTCAGGCTATTTTAAAAAGACAAAATTCAATTTCTGAATTTGTAGAAAAAACTGAGATCAGAAAAAATATGATAGAACAGTTTGAGAAAATCTATGATATTCAGAGGCTTTCTACAAGAATGAGCAACGGTTCTGCTAATCCGAAGGACTTTCTGAGCCTAAAGGAATCTTTATACAGGCTTCCTGAGCTGGTTAAGCTTGCCAGAGATTTGGACTTTAATCCGTTTGCAGGAGTGGAAGAATATTTATCTGAAATAATGGATTATACAAATCTTATAGAGCGAACTATTGATGAAAATGCACCAATTGTAATCAAAGACGGCGGCATTATAAAAGAAGGCGTAAGCGGCGAACTGGATTACTTTAGAGAACTCTTAACCGGTGGAGAAAACTGGCTTAAAACTTTTGAAGAACAGGAAAAAGAACGAACAGGCATAAAAAGCTTAAGAGTTAATTATAATAAAGTTTTCGGATATTATATTGAGATTTCAAAATCCTACCTTAATCAGGTTCCGCCTGAATATATCAGAAAACAGACACTTACAACAGGTGAACGTTATATTACTGAAGAGTTGAAAAAGCATGAAGACGATGTACTTTCAGCCAGATTTAAATCAACAGAACTTGAGTACAAACTATTCACAGATTTTAGAGAATACTCAAAAGAATTTGTTACTAAAGTAAGAGAGATTGCAGAAAGTGTAGCAAATGCAGATGTATTGTCTGCGCTTGCTGAAACTGCAGTTGAAAATAATTACTGCTGCCCTGTAGTTGATGATTCTGATGATTTTATAGTTAAGAATGGCCGTCACCCGGTGCTGGAGAAAATTTTGCCTTTAGGTGAATATGTTGCTAATGATTTGGAATTAAAATCAAATTCCACTGACAGTACCCAATTTATGATTCTGACAGGTCCAAACATGGCAGGTAAATCTACATATATGCGTCAAAATGCGCTTATTGCCTTACTTGCACAAATCGGCTCATGGGTTCCGGCAGATTATGTAAAAATAGGAGCGGTTGATAAAATCTTTACAAGAGTAGGAGCTTCAGATGATTTAACTCTTGGTCAGTCAACTTTTATGGTTGAAATGATAGAAACATCTTATATCCTTAATTCAGCAACTGACAGAAGCCTTATTCTCCTTGACGAGATCGGACGCGGTACAAGTACTTATGATGGAGTTGCGATTGCATGGTCTGTTGCTGAATATATTGCTACAAAGATTAAGGCGCGGTGTATATTTGCAACCCATTATCACGAATTGAATGTTATGACAAAAACATATCCTCAGATTAAAAATTACAGGATAACAATTTCGGAAGAAAATGGTGAAATTGAATTTTTGCGTAAAATTGTGCAAGGCGGTGCAAGCAAAAGTTATGGTATACAGGTTGCAAAAATGGCAGGCTTGCCTATTTCTGTAATCAAACGATCACAGGATTTAATGAATAAAATGCAGAAAGACTTTTCAAATAATCTTGCAACACGTAAAAGGTCAGCTGATAGTTCTGAACTTACTGTTCCGCAGCTTAATTTATTTAATTGATTTATGTAAATTTTTGTTAAAAATATGTCAAAAATAATTTTTATGCGTTTTAATGTATGTAAGTGAAAATGTAGGAGTGCTCTATGGTTATAGGAATAAGTCCAAGAATTAGTTTCAAATCAGCTTTCAAAATCTCAAATGAAAATGTAGATAAAATTAGAAAGCAGATGCAGGATTCTAATGTCAGCGAGCAATTACTTGATACATTTAATTCTTCACTTGAAAAGCTTCCTGAATTTGATAACTCTGATAAAAAAGACACTCCTGCTAAAAAGAAAAAGACATTAAAAGAACGGATTGCGTCCGTTGCAAAGTTTTTCACTGCAACAGAAGAGATAACAAAAGGCACAGCTAAAGGTGCGGTTTACGGTACAATGTCAGGTATTGGTATGATGGCTTTAAACTGGCTGTTTGTATCACTTCCTAAAGGTTTTACTAAAAAAGGTTCATTGAAAGAAACATTTAAGCATCCTATTAAGAGTATAAGCAAAGGCGGGAAAATTGCTTCTGCCGTAGTCGGAGCTGGTGTTCTTGCCTACCATATCGTAAAAGGTAAATTACAGGCGAACCAGCGTAATGCTTTTGTTGATCAAAAACTTAATAACTACCAAAAAAAAGATGACTAGTCTTGTAATCCTTTAAAAAATATTGTATAATTACAATATAGATATTAAATGGAGGACTAGATATGCTAGAATTCAATAGTAGTAACCGTTTCGGGGGGGGGGGGCAGTAATCTAAGCTCCTCATCTGGTGAAAAACCCTGTCTGAACTTCGGATTTACGTTAGCTGAAGTTCTTATTACACTTGGAATTATCGGGATTGTCGCTGCAATGACATTGCCATCTGTAATAAATAAAATCCAGAAGAAGGATGCTTCTGCGAGATTAAAGAAATTTTACAGTGCAATTAACCAGGCAATAAATCTTTCAACAGTTGATAACGGACCACCGAGCAGCTGGAGTGATGATTTGACATATCATGATGCGGATGAGTTATATAATTGGTTTGATAAATATATAATGCAGTACATGGTAGTTGTTAAAAAATGCAAGGATGGTAAAAGTAACTGCACAGGAAATTATAAATTCTGCCTCTATCCAGGTAAGTGTGGAGCCACAAGTGCATCAACCGAGGTTCTTTATGTTTTTGGCGATGGAAGTATGATAACGGCAATTACTGGAGGCGGTTATGATTCTGAAACAAATATTGTTAAGGGTTTGACTATACATGTCCGTATGGATACAAATGGTTATAAAAAGCCTAATACCTTAGGACAGGATGTTTTTTCGTTTAGAATAAGTATAAATAAAGATTTCCATTACACTACTTGCGACGACCACAAATCTCTTACTGGCGGTGCTGTTTCCCTAAAAGGTAAAAGGGAAGATTTACTTTCTGCCTGTAAGACTGACCCGCAGACCTGTACCTGTCTTTTAATGTATGACGGCTGGGAGTTTAAAAAAGATTACCCTTGGTAAATTTAAAACAACCGGCTGTAATGTTCATTATAGAAATCTCCAAATTTGTCGTCCAGGATAGCCTGACGGCATTTTTGTGAGAAGTCAACAAGAAATTTGATATTATGAATTGATAAAAGAGTTGAAGCTGTCGCTTCCTGACATCTCCACAGGTGTCTTATATAAGCCCTTGAATGATTTTTACACGCATAACAATTACATCCTTCAACAAGCGGAAGCGCATCATCACTGTATTGTTTGTTTTTAATGTTACGTTTACCATCCCAGGTGAAGAACGACCCATGACGCGCATTTCTTGTAGGAAGTACACAGTCAAACATATCTATACCTCGTTTGATTCCGTCAAGAAGATCCTCAGGAGTTCCTACCCCCATCAGATACCTTGGTTTTCCAGCCGGAAGCAGCGGAGCTGTAAACTCAACAAAATGGTTCATTAAATCCTTTGTTTCACCTACACTTAAACCGCCTATTGCATAACCTACTGCATCATAAGATGAAATTACCGATGCACTCTCTTTTCTCAAGTCGTCAAAAAATGCTCCCTGCACAATAGGAAATAATGCCTGTTTTGGATTTGTCTTTGCTTTAAAACATCTCTCAAGCCAGCGGTGGGTTCTTTCCATTGCTTTTTTGGCAGTGTCATAATCGCAAGGATAAGGGGCGCACTGGTCAAATGCCATAATAATATCAGCCCCGATGTCCTGCTGGATTTCCATTGATACCTCAGGCGAAATAAAATGTTTTTTACCGTCTTTTGGATCTCGAAATTCGACACCATCTTCAGTTATTTTATTTAGGTGAGCAAGAGAAAAAACCTGAAATCCTCCGGAATCAGTCAGAACCGGTTTATGCCAGTTCATCCAGCTGTGAATACCTCCGAATTGTTTTATCCTCTTTGTTCCTGCTCTCAGATACAAATGGTATGAATTTGACAGAATAATTTGAGCTTCAGTATCAGCTATCTGACCTGAGGTAAGGGTTTTTACTGCGGAATTTGTTCCTACTGGCATAAAGATAGGCGTTTTTATCACTCCATGTGGAGTTGTGAAAACGCCGGCTCTAGCCCCTGTTTGCTTACAGGTATGAACAAGTTCGTATTTGAAATTTTCGTGAGCATTATCACGCATTATTCATCAACATCCTCTGTAACAAGTTCCAGCATATTTTTGTAATTTGTACAGAGTTCATCAGGTTTAAAGTATATATTAATTTCGCGTTCAGCACTTTCTATACTGTCAGAACCATGTACAGTATTATATTCTTTTAATTGGGCATAGTCAGCTCTGATAGAACCAACATCAGCTTCACAAGGATCAGTCAAGCCAAGCACGTGGCGGATTCCCTGGACAGCTTTGTAACCCTGGAATACCATTGCAACGATAGGTCCGCTTGTAATATATTTAACAAGATTAGGATAAAACGGCTTGCCGATGTGTTCTTCATAGTGTTTTGCCGCAATGTCTTCTGTGACCTGAAGCATTTTCATTCCGATCAGCTTGTAGCCTTTTTTCTCAAAGCGGCTGATAATTTCACCGACCAAACCTCTTTTTACTCCGTCTGGTTTGATTGCCACAAAGGTTCTCTCTTCTGTATGCATGTGTTATTTCCTCCATTCATGTCTGATGATAACACAAACAGGCTGTTTTGCCAATTATTTTACAGTATAAGTATGGCGTTTTACTTCTCCAATAGCTCCGACAATATAACTGTTCTGCAAAATTATTTTTGTACTTATAACTTTATCTATCTGTATAAAATTTTCTGATATATATGTATAAATTTTTTCAGCCAGCATTTTATCCTCAATATTAGGAGTGCGGACTGTTATTATTAACATACCGTTATCAGGGTTAAATTCTGTCTGAAGTGCGTTTATTTTCAAATCGCTGCTTATTTGCTTTGTAAAATCTGGATTTAAAGGTAACAGCTTTATGTGTCCGGTAATAGATGACGATACTGACCAGCATAGTATAAAGGCAGCTATAGATACAATTATAGCCGGTGCTGGATTTGACTTAGGATTGTAAAGCTTGCTGTAGTTTGTTTTTAGGACAACATAACTTCCTGAGGCAAAATCATGGAATGTCTGTCTTGTTTTAATATTAAATAAAAATGTACCATATAACGCAATTGTGAGAATTGCCAGTATTGTCATTGTATAAATAAAATCAGGCTGCATTGTTAAATAATCAGGCATAACTGTTGAGGCAGCATAATAGAAACATATTCCTACAGAACCGCAAAGTGTGTAGATCAAACTTCTTACTGCTGATTTGTCGAGCGTAAGAAAATCGCCTTCTGCATCAACGACTTTAATTCCTAAGGCTTTTTTCCCTAGAGTTTGTCCGTTTGAAATCTTGCTATTCATAATTGAGTAATATATGAATGAAATTATAAGGCTTACTAGTATTCCAAAAGCTCCGGCTTTATACCACAAAGTTGCACCCATAAACAGGATAAGATATAAAACTATGTTTAAAATAATAATAGAATCAATAAAATGAGCAAATATTCTACGCCAGAATGATACTGACTTTTTTGTATCAACCATTTCACTTCGTTTGATAGCATCAATCTGCGTAACTTTCTGTTTTATATACTTGCCTTCCTTGAATATCAAGATAAGACCTGTAAGCATATTTATGGAATATACAAGCATATACATAAAAGAGTTAATATTAAAAAAGTAAAGGCTCAAAGCAAGCAATAAAAGGCATATTGCATAAATAATACTTTGTTTTTTACTTCCTGTAATATCACGCAGCCTTTTGGTATTATTTACAAATCCGAAGAAAATCCCCGCAAGTACTAAGAACAGAAATGAATACATTTGACTGTCAGGTATAAGACCGCTGTTAAATATTGAATACACATTTACTGTATCGTTATTTTTGGCAGCCTCACCTATTCCCGCCATAATACTAGGAGCAAGAAACCAGGTTAATATAACAACTATTGTGCCTAAAGCCGCACCAATAATAAAATACCATTTTCTGCCAATAACACCATTTAGACTGGCAGGATTGATGTTCTCTTTTAAATCTTCCATAAATCTATCCTCTTCTTATTTTGGAAGAATTATATCATTTTTTCTGCTGCATTTCAACAAAATATTTAAGTAAAATTGATACCATTATTATGCAAAGGATTATTGCCGCAGTAACAAGCCCGAGCCAGAAACCTTTCAGGTTCAAACCATAATGAAATGCCATTGTATAGCCAAGTGGTATAGAAATCAGCCAGTAAGCAATAAAGTTTGCAATTAGTACAATATTGGTACGCTTTATGCCTTTAAAAATTCCTGCAAGGGCAACCTGCAGACCGTCAAAGATTTGGAATACAGATAAAATGTAAAGTACAGGCACGCTTATTTTTATGAGTGATAAATCTTTTGTAAATAACCCTACAAGGAAGTGCGGGAATGATGAAAATATAACTGAGCTGCATATCATAAAGCCGACAGCCATTACAACTCCGACAAAAGAATATCTCTTCAGATCTTTAAAGTTTTCTGCCCCATTCGCAAATCCGACTTTAACTGCAATCGCATTTGAAATAGCCAAAGGAACCATAAAGGAAACTGTTGTTAGTGTACAAACAAGATTTTGGGCAGCTGCATATACTCCGGAAACTCTGCCCATAATAATTGCAATAGAGTTAAATGCAATAAATTCAACAAGAACAGCAAGCGAAATTGGCAGACCAATTTTCATGAGATTTTTATAATATTTTTTGTCATGGTAGTTGCGGAATTTCATTAATCCCAAGCAATAGAACAGCAGCGCAAGCCCCATAAAATACCTTACAGTAAAACTTGCAACCGCCAGACCTACTACACCCAAAGATGGTATCGGACCCAGTCCGAAAACCAGAACTGTATTTAAAATAAGGTTTAGAAATACACATATTACTGTTACTAGATTTGGGAAGAATACTATTTCAAACGCCTGAAGGTATTCTTTAAGAGCTGCATGGAGGTAAGCTCCGAAAGTTGAGAATGCGGTTATAAGCATATATTCTTTAATATCCGGAACCAGTTTTTGTTCAAAGTGCATATAATCAATTACAGGAATAAATGCCAGAACCGTAACCATTGTAAATAAAGCTAACAGCATTGAAAATCGGATTGTCGGAAAGAAGTATTTTTTTGCAGATTTTTTCTCTCCACGTATGTTTGAAAGTATAGGCGATACGCTTGCAATCAAACCAATACCGAAAGTCATGATACAGTTAGTAATAGCAGTGGCTATACTAATAGATGCCAGTGTATCTGTTGAATGTTTTGCCGCAATCAAAACATCTCCGGCTCCGATAAGAATAAAGCCGAGGTTTCCCATAATAATCGGCAGGGCAATGTTTAAAAGTTCTTTAGCATAGTGTCTGAATTCTAATCTCATTATGATTAAATTTTAACATAAACAAATTTACCATGGGTAATCATCTTTTATTTGTCCTACAGCAAAGCGTCTTGCTAAAGCTTTAGAGGTAACGCTTCCTGATTTATTTTCTTAATTTTTTTATTTTTACAGGCTGCGCGTATTTGCATATGATATAATTGTCGAAATATATTGTTTCATCCGGTTTTGGCAGCTCATTCAAGGAAACTTCGTCTTTTTGTCTTAATAATATATAGTTAAACTCTTCATCATACCATTTGTAATTTGTTGATGTTGCTCTTTGAATTATTTCTCCGTTTATTATTTCGAAGCTTCTTAATTTTATGGTATTTTTGGAGTTTAATACAATATCTGAAGCATTCCAGAATGTAGCCAAACCATTGGTTAAATTGTTATTCTGCAAGTATGCTATGATGTTTCTTGTGTCTATACTTGTGATTAACGGAGCTTTTGTTACCTGTAATTGCTGCCCCGAAGTTATTAAAAGAACCAATAATGTTAAAATAAAGAACTTATCATTGGCGCTAAACATTTTCCGGCATATCAGAACTGCAAATGCAAATGGAAAATATGCAGTGTATCTTAGATGAAAAATGTCATTATTAATATTTGTTGTAAGCATTATAAAGCTTAAAATTATTATGCCTAAAGAAAGAATTGCTGAAATTAAATCAGTAGTTTTCTTATTGGTTAACATAGATTTTATTTCATTATAACTTAGAACATAACCTGCAATCATTATACCAAACTTAACGAGAGCTCCAGCTGCGTTAATTCCGATTGGCAGGTTGAAAAAGTCTGCTCTGAAAAGGACAAGCAGCTGTAAGAAAAATATTTTGAAATTTTCAATCGTAGTAAATAGTGTAACAAATGCAAACTGACCCGCATCTCTATCGTATATGTTAATTCCACATAATGCGAAAATCTTTGAGAGCAGGTAAAATAAAACAAACAGACCTAATATTGAATAAATAACGTTAAGGTATGTTTTATCGCTTTTTTCATTTGTATAGGCTATTTTTGTTGTACAGTAAATCAGAACAGGCAGAATTAAGATAGGTACTACCAGCTTGTCGCCTAACAAAGCAAGAAACATAAACAGAAACATTAATGAGAAATCTTTTTTAAGCTTGTTTTTAAAATATCTGTCAAGAAAGAATAAGCATATAAATGAGTAAGCAAATGCAGGGGTATGAATATAGAGATTAATATTTATTCCGAGAAGAAGCAATAATAAAAGAATAAATTTATAATCAAGATGATTGTCCTTGTCTTTAATCAAGAGTACAGATGAAAAATAAATAAAAATAATCATTAAAAAAGTTGTGATAAAAACAGTTTTTGGGGCAATTCCTGTAATTGCAGTAACAATGGTATAAAAAAGTAAATCTGTTGAATAAAATACGAGCTCGTGCCAATTCCTGCAAAAAATATCACCGTTAAGTATATCATAAGACCGCAGAACCATATTCGCCATATCCGAATTTGTTCCGGTTAAAATAATTGATTTGGCTATAATTGTACAAAATATAAAAATAATTACAAAAGTTAGTATTTTGTAAATTGAATTGATTAATTTTCTATCCATAATCATGAAAACCTGTTTTTTTTAAAAAAAACAGTAAACCCTGTAAGGGTTTACTGTTTCCAACTCTAAGCTCTAATTATTTTTTATCTTTTCCGGTTCTTTTGTAGAAATCTTCAATAAAACCGGTGTTGAATTTCCCGCTGACGAATACAGGATCCTCTATTATTTCCTGATGGAAAGGTATAGTTGTTTCAATACCTGTTATAACATATTCTTTTAAAGCCCTGTACATTCTGCGTCTTGCTTCGTTACGGGTTCTGCCCCAGCATATTAATTTACCTATCATTGAATCGTAATAAGGCGGAATTGAATAATCCTGATAAGCATGAGAATCTACTCTTACCCCAAATCCGCCCGGAGTAACATAACCTGTTATCTGTCCCGGATTAGGCATAAAATCTTTTTCAGGATTTTCAGCATTAATACGGCATTCTATAGCATGACCTCTTAGAACAATTTCTTCCTGCGTAAAGTCAAGCTTTTCGCCGGCAGCAACCATAATTTGTTCTCTTACAAGGTCAACATTGGAAATCATCTCTGTAACACAGTGCTCAACCTGAATACGTGTATTCATTTCCATAAAATACCATTTACCGTCATGGTCAAGCAAAAATTCGCACGTTCCGGCACCTTCATAGTTGATAGCTTTTGCTGCACGAACCGCAGCCGCCCCCATCTCTTTTCGTGTGGCTTCATCAATTGCAGGAGATGGCGCTTCCTCAAGAAGCTTCTGATGGCGTCTTTGTATTGAGCAATCTCTTTCTCCTAAGTGGACAACGTTTCCATACTGATCGCCAAGAATTTGCACTTCAATATGTCTAGGGTTTTCAAGGAATTTTTCAGCATAAACATCAGGATTTCCAAAGAAATTTTGAGCTTCTGACTGGCAAAGGCTCATATTTGTTTCAACTTCATCGTCAGATCTGACAATTCTCATCCCTTTTCCGCCGCCGCCGGCAGTAGCTTTCAGAATAATCGGATAGCCGGCTTTTTTAGCAAACTCTTTTACTTCCTGCGGGGTTTTCAGAATTCCTGTTCCCGGAGTAACCGGAACGTTATTTTCAATCATTGTTTTTCTGGCAGTGGCTTTATCACCCATTTTGCGCATAGCCTCTGCAGTAGGTCCGATAAACTTAATTCCATGTTTCTCGCAGATTTCTGCAAAGTCTGCCCTTTCTGACATAAAGCCATATCCCGGATGGATGGCATCTGCTCCGCTTGCAAGTGCGGCAGATATAATTGCAGGAATACTCAAATAGCTTTTTGAACTTTGAGCCGGTCCTATACAGTAAGCTTCTGTTGCAAGTCTTACATGTAATGAATTTGCATCAGCCTGAGAGTAAATTGCAACTGTTGGAATACCTATTTCTCTGCAAGCTCTGATAATTCTAACCGCAATTTCTCCGCGGTTTGCTATTAATACTTTTCTAAACATACCCTATTCCCTAAAATATAATAAGGGCGATAAAATCGCCCTTAAATATCTTAAACTATTATTCTACGTACATTAAAACCTGACCAAATTCAACAGGCTGACCGTCAGAAACACAAATTTCCGTAATCTTGCCTGAAACTTCTGATTCGATTTCGTTCATTAATTTCATTGCTTCCACAATACAAACAACATCACCCTTTGAAATTGTCTGTCCCACTTCTACAAATGGAGAAGCATCAGGTGACGGTGATTTGTAGAAAGTTCCTACCATTGGAGAAGTGATTGGCGTACCTTTTTTCACTTCTGCTTCCTTAACAGGAGCTGCTGCCGGAGTTTGAACCGGAGCTGCTGCAGGGGCTGCACTTACAGCAGCCGGAGCAATGATAGCCTCTTTTCTTAATGTTATAGCCTGTTCGCTGTCTTCAAGAGAAATTTCTGTTAAAGAATTGTCAGCAAGAACTTTTGCTAATTTTTCAATATATTCAATATCAAATTTCATATTTTGCCTTTCTATTAATTCCAATACTAGCAGCGGTCTAAGTATTCATTAGATCTTGTGTCAACTCTTATAACATCTCCGTTTTGAACAAAGAACGGAACGTTAACAACGGCACCAGTTTCAAGTTTAGCCGGTTTAGTACCGCCTTGTGCAGTATTTCCTTTTTCAGCCGGAGGAGTGTCAACAACTTCGAGTTCAACGTGTGCAGGAATATCAATACCGATAATTCTGCCGTCGTGCATAAGAACCTGAACAATCATATTTTCTTTTAAATATTTAATACCGTCGCCGATTTGGTCTTCAGTGATTTGCATTTGTTCATAAGATTCGTTATCCATCATAACGTATTCTTTGCCTTCTTTATACAGGTATTGCATTTCGCGTCTGTCTAACATTGCTTTTGCAACTTTTTCACCGGCGCGGAAAGTTTTTTCAACAACCTGACCTGTTTCTACGTTTTTAAGTTTAGATCTTACGAATGCAGCGCCTTTACCCGGTTTAACGTGCAAAAATTCAACAACAGACCATAAACCATTGTCTAGTTGAAGCGTTAAGCCTGTTTTTAAGTCGTTTACTGAAATCATCTTTTTCCCCTTTATCTATAATATAACATTTCTATTGTAAATTGAGTTTACCATAAACATATAAAATCACCAAGAAATTTTACAATTTAACTTACTTTTGTAAATTTTATAGAATATTACAGCAAAAAATTTTTTTCAGAGTTATTATAACAGCATAATAAACATGAGAAGGAGTATTATATGAAAGTTTCAGCTATTACAAACATATGTCCAAAGCCTTGTTTTACCTCGGAAAAACAGGAGTATGAAAATCCTGTAAATCGTAAAACTGAGCGAAATTTGACAGTATTGCAGGCTTCAGGAGTAAGTCTTATTGCCGGAGTGACCGCAGGCGGGATAGCAAGCTGCCTTATTAAAGAAGGTGCAAAACATAAAGTTCCTATTTCTGTTGCTGCTGGTGCTGCTGTGGGGATTCTTACTGCTGTGCTTACACTTCCTGCAAAGCTTTATGACAGAAGTGTAAAATCTTTTGTAAGGGAAAAAGAGATGGACGTTTTTACCCGCGACAGGGAATTAAAATCAAATATTCTCACAGAAGTTGACAAAGAAGTAAAAGATGAGGATGTTTCGCTTGATCAGAAGCTTAATCACTATACATCTCTCCAAATGGCGAATAACGGAAAAGGAATGCTTATTAAAGGAGCGTAATGCTGAAAATCTTGCCGTTAAATAATATAAATTTCAATGCTGCCGGGCAGAATAAAATGCTTCCTAAACTTAATGAGGACTTAAATTCAGCTGATAAAAATCCAATTTCTAAAAAAGGGGAGCGGCTGAAACTTGCCAGATCTACATTTATTGCAGGTCTTGGCTTTGGATTAACTATGCTTGCGGAGATATTTGATGGAGGTTTTTCTTTTGAACATATAGAAAAAGCCGGACGCAAGCTTGCAGAGAAAAATTATAAAAATGCGGCAAGGAATAAGAAGGAAATGATGGCTGTCGTTTCGGCTTTCGGATTGCTTGCCATGTTTGTCGGCGGGTGCGGTTTTTTATATACTCTGTTTAAAACTCCTAAAATACTTTATGAAGGGAAATTGAATGCTTACACCAAAGGCAAGGATATGGATGTTTATATAAAAGGGAATAATATTGAAAAGCAGCTTTTAACCCAGATGAACGAGAAAGCTAAAAATGCAGATGAAGCAGAAAAACACAAGCTTAAAGAGCAGTATATGCAGCTTAAGACGGTTAAAAATCAACTTCCTGCATTTATAAAAGACGAAAAAAAGTCTTGAAATAAAAGCTAAAATAATTTATAATGAAAACGGACACAGTCAATATTTTCTAAGCACTGTATATCTTTTTAGAAACGATAGCGGTGCCAGAGGCACGACCCAACCAGGGTAAACGAAAATCCTATCAGGTATACTAAGCGGACGCGATAAAAACAAATAAGAAAAACCAACAGTAAAGAAAAAGAAATAATTAGCTGTAATTATTTTCGAAACGAAAGCTTAAACGGAGCGGAAGCGAGCTTGGGCAAAAATAAACAGATAACGCAAAGCAGTAGCACCTTTTGATTAAATATAAAACTTTTTGAGGCGATAGCGGGAGCAGCGCGGGAGCGTGCCCGAAAAAAGTTTTATATTTAATCAAAAAGGAAGAAAGAACAGATACAACTAAAAAAGGAGATTAAGTTATGCAAAACACAGTAATAGTAAGGATTTCCGGGGGGGGGGCGGAGTAGTTTAAGCTCCTTATCCGGTATTGGTGCAGGCAACGAGCCATGTAGCGCCGCCGGTCAAGACAAGTTAAGATTAGGTTTTACCTTAGCCGAGGTATTGATAACGCTCGGTATAATCGGAGTGGTAGCTGCTATGACATTACCAACACTTGTTGCGAAGTATAAGGATAAAGTCCTTATAAGTCAGGCAAAACGTTCTTACTCACTTATTTCTAATGCAATGCTCAGAACAAAAGTTGATAATAACTTTGACTCTTACGGTGATTTATTTAATATAAACAGAACTAATGATGAAATTATAGAAATACTATCGAAGGAATTTAAGCCGTTGAAAATTTGTAAAGAGGGTAAGGGCGGATGCTGGACCTGGAAAACTAAGGCGGCTGAAGCCCTTTATTCAAACGGTAAAACTAAATACCATGATTTTAATAAATATGCCGGCATGATTTTAAATGATGGTAGTGTGTTGTATGTATACAGGTATAATCATCAGGGTGACTGCGGCTGGGTACATGAATATGATAAGACTGATGATAAAGGGTTTGTTGTTAAGGATGAAGACGGAAACCCTGTAAAAATACGTACTAATGAAACAAGATGCGGCTCAATCAAGATTGATGTAAATGGAGAAAAAGGACCAAATCAGCTCGGCGCAGATACCTTTGATGTGGATATAAGGGCTCAGAAAGTTACCTTACAGTATTATACTTTTTTATATGATGATACTTTAAAGTACGAAGATTATCAGGAAAGTCTTGAGTAATTCTTTTTATGCTAAAATAATTCTGTTATGGCAGAGGGACAGATTTATAAAATCCATTCTGATTTTTATTATGTCGACACCGGTGTCGGAACTTTTGAGTGCAAAGCCCGGGAGGTGTTAAAAAAACAGCGCGAAAAAATCCTTGTGGGTGATTTTGTAGAATTTGAAAACGGGCATATTACAAAAGTGCTGCCCCGTAAAAATTTTATAAAGCGCCCGAGTGTTTCTAATATAGATCAGATTGTAATCGTTTCTGCCTTAAAAGAACCGGATCTGGATTTACTTCAGCTTAACCGCTATATTGCTCTTGCAAGATATTACGGAATAAAAACAGTTTTATGCTTCAACAAAGAAGATTTAAAGTGGGAAAAAAACTTAAAGAACAAAATCATAGATGTATATAAAAAACTCGGATTTGATATTGTTTTTACCTCGGCGACGGAACATAAAGGCATAAAAGCATTTGAAAGGCTTCTCAAAGGTAAAATAAGCGTTCTTTGCGGGAATTCCGGTGTTGGTAAATCAAGCCTGATTAACGCAATAAATCCTGATTTGAATTTGAAGACTAAAGCCGTCAGCGAAAAGCTTCAGAGAGGAACTCATACTACCCGTCACTGTGAAATTATAAAAATCAATGATAGTTCCAGAATAGTTGATACTCCGGGGTTTAGTAACGTCAGGTTTGATTTTATCCTCCCTGCCGAAGTTGACAAATTGTTTGACGAAATGCTTCCTTATTGCGGAACATGCAAATACAGTGACTGCCTTCATATTAATGAAGACGGATGCAATGTGCTTGCTCATATTGATGAGATTGATAACAGCAGGTATGAAAGTTATCTTGCTTTTGTAGAGGAAGCCGGAGAATACAAAGAAAAAATTAAATATGAAGGTACTAAAACAGAACATTCAAAAAAGTTAATTAATAATAAAGAAGTTGCAAAAATCAGCGGTAAGAAAAGACAGAGTTCGCGTAATACTTTAAAACAGAAAATTTATAAGGAATTTGATTATGAAGATGAATGATTATATTGAACTGGTAAACAAAAAACTTGAAGAATTTATGCCAATATCCTATCCGGAAGATATTTTCAAAGCTATGAAATATACGGTAACTCTTCCGGGCAAAAGGCTTCGTCCTGTAATGTGTCTTGAAAGCTGCCGGGTTTTCGGCGGGAATTATGAGGACGCAATCCCGGCTGCCTGCGCAATTGAAATGCTTCATGCACAAACTTTAATCCATGATGATTTACCATGTATGGATAATGATGACTTCAGACGCGGAAAACCTACAAATCATAAAGTTTTCGGCGAAGCAAATGCTGTTCTTGCCGGAGATGCGCTGCTTACTTTTGCTCCTCAGACTATACTTAAATATTCAAATCTGCCCCCGGAAACTCTTGTAAAAGTCTTTGCAGAATACTTTCAGGCAGGAGGTGCATATGGCGTTATTGCAGGTCAGGTAGTTGATATTGAAAGTGAAAAAGGCAATGTTACCGGAGATAAAGCTTATACTCTTGAATATATTCACACCCATAAAACCGCTGATTTGTTTAAGCTTGCACTAAGAACCGGTGCTGTTATTGCAGGTGCATCTGAAGAACAAATAAATGCTATAACTGAATTTGGTCAGAAACTGGGTGTTGCATTCCAGATTGCAGATGATATTTTAGATGAAACTTCTACTTTTGAAGAAATGGGGAAAACTCTAGGAAAAGATAAAGCTGCAGGCAAGCTGACTTATATAAGTCTATATGGTTTGGAAAAATCAAAACAGGACTTAAATTTATTAATAGATGATTGCAAAAATATATTAATAAATAAAAACATTTATTCAGAAATATTTGAACAAATTCTTGATAAAATAAAAAAGGCTGGATAAATTTTCTTATCCGGTTTGTAATTAGGATCAATAGTTGATATATGGTTGTTTGTTATTAGCTATTGTGTCCAGTGCTTTTTGAATTAATTTTACAGCCATAGGAGCATTATTTTTAGTTTTAATATTTTTTGTTTTTTGGAAGACATAAGGTATCCCTTTTTCATTTTTCAGGCTTGATGCAATAATCTTTCCCCTGTTATTAGCAATTCCATATCCTATTATATCTTTTCCTTGTTTGAATATTATAGAGGTTTGAATATGTCTTTTTAATATTGGTGTTACTCTGGCTCTTTCAATTGAAGTAATGTTATCTTCACCTAGATGCAGGTAAAATTTATCTAATACAGGCTTGTACTTTGAGTTTTGAGGAGCTTTTTTGTATAAACGCAATATGGATGAATTATCCATTTCCATTCTTAGCAGTTGATATGCGCACTTGTTTTTAGAACTATAAAATGTTTTTACAATGTCAAAATTCATAAAAATTCTCCTTTAACTAACAGTTGTTCTAAATAGTCTGAATATAAATTTTTGTTAGTAAAAGATAAATCTTTACTTTTTGTAATAAGATTTACGTGGAGTTTTGCTTATGGTAAAATAAATAAGTGTTTCTTTTTATTTTTAAGAAATTCAGAATTAATCAAAACGAGAGAGTAAAGAAATGTTAGATATTGTTAATAATGGATTTGAAGTCTTATCAGCTGGAATACTAAGTGCTTTTTTAGCGCAATTGATTAAGTTTGTTATATTCACAATAAAGTCAAAAAAGGTTAATTTTAAAATATTCACAACAACAGGCGGTATGCCAAGCTCTCACTCTGCCGGAGTAATGGGGCTTTCGACATCAGTCGGGATAATTGACGGATTTGATTCAATTATTTTTGCTGTAGCACTCGGATTTGCTCTGATTACAATGTATGATGCAGCCGGTGTAAGACGTGCTGCCGGGAAAACCGCTGCCTGTCTTAACAGAATGATGGATGACTTTTATAAGCATGACGTGCAGGCTATAGGAGGTAAATTAAAAGAACTTCTGGGACATACTCCTTTTGAAGTTATTATGGGTGCATTGTTCGGATGTGCATTTGCTTTTTGCTATCACTCATTTTTACTTGGTATGCTATAAGGCTATTGCCTTTTTTTGTAATTCATGTAATAATGTAATCGTTAAGGGTTTATAGAGTAAAATCTATATTAGGCATTAACCCTTAAGGAAAGAAAGAGATACTCCCGTAGATGGGTACTGAGGAATTTAATTACAAGTATATAAAAGACAGAGCCGGTGCAGGAAGCTGGCGCAGAGGCTACGAATACCATTTAAAAGATATGGTGTTCGATACTTATCCTGAAAAGAACTTCTATATGGGTAAAGTAAAAGGAAACTTTCAGGATCACTACAACACAGACTTAATCTTTAAAAAGAATAAAGTCGAAGCACGCTGCAACTGCCCGCTGAAAGAAGAATGGTGTAAGCATGCCGTTGCTGTTGGATTAAAGGCAATCGATGAACATGCTTACGAAGACTGGCTTGAAACAAAGTTCGGCATGGAATTTGATTTTCCTGATGAGAATACTGCACTTGAAGATACCCCTCCAGGCAGCTATATATTCCATTTCAATCCAAAAAGGAAAGCAAACTTTTTTTCAATTCTTGTAATGTCACGTGAAACCGGCAAAGTTGTAAGACAAATTGAAAATATTCTGAGAGCTTTAATTGAAGCGCAAAAACAAAATCCTGATTTTGAGCTGAATAATTCGCAAAAAGTTGAGATTGCTATTTTCCAGCAGCTTTTAACTATATCAAGACAGGATAAAAAAGCCGGCTGGTATGATATTCCTATTACTAAATTCGGACCGATGTTTACGCTGCTTTCCAAGGCTGATGAAGTTTTGGATGAAAAAACAAAACAAAGATTGAAATTTACAGACCAGGAGTGGAAATTAGTTTTAAACGTAAATATTTCCCAGGCAGGAACAATTCTTTTATCTCTTGAGTGGAAGCGTCCGGATAAAGATGATGTTTATCCGTTTGAAGAAGTAAGATATTTTTCACGTCATCTAAAGTGGGGACGTTATAAAAATATTATTTTCCCGACTAATATTGCAATGCAGTCAGTACCTCAAAATCTTTTAAAATCTTCTTTTACTGATTTGAAGGATTCTGACGGCGGTAAATTTATATATGAAGAGCTTCCTAAGCTGAGAGAAATTATGGATGTTAATATTGATGAAAGTATTTCAAAATTAATGCTTGAAGAACGTCCGCCGTTGAATATTGTAACTCTCGGTATTGACTATGACCAGTCGCTTAAAGCTGCTTTGGAATTTGAATATGATGGTGTAAAGGTTCCGTTTTCCAAAACAAGCGATAAAGCGCCTTATATTACTGTTAAAAAGCCCGGTGAAGATTTTGTTTACTGGATAAAAAGAAACTTTAAACACGAAATTGATTCATATAATATGCTTCTGGCATGTAAGTTTGTGCCTATGCAGACAAATAACCTTGCACTGGAAAAAGAAAATGCGATTGATTTTTATAATTACTATATCAAACAGGCAGGCGACGGCTGGAAGTTTGTAGAAAAAGACGATATGAATTTCTTTAAGCTGATGGATGAACCGTTCAGACTTTGTGCTAAAATTGATTTTTCCGAGGAAACTCAAGACAGTTTTGAAATTCAGCTATACGGTCAGGTTGGAGAAGAAATAATAAACTTTGATGATGTTTATGACACTATTCAAAGCGGCGAAAAGTACAGCAGAATAAGAAGCCTTGGTTTTGTAGAATATCCTGCACAGAATATCTATGCAATGATGAGAGCTTTTAACTCATTTGATGTTTATAGAAATGATGAAAATAAATTTACTGTAAAAACATACCGGGCGGGTTTGATTAATGAACTTAAAAACCTCGGGGTTGAACTGGTTTTAAGCGATAAGTTCAAAGAATTTTGGGAACAGATGTCTACGTTCTCAACTCATGACGGGCTTCAGCTGCCGGAAAATGCAACGGCTGAATTTAGAGAATATCAGCTAAAAGGTTACGGCTGGCTCTGGTTTATGTATAAATACGGGCTTAACGGAATACTTGCAGATGATATGGGGCTTGGTAAAACTTTGCAGGCTTTGACTGTTTTGCAGAAAGCAAAAGAAGTTGACGGTCCTATGCCTACATTGGTTATCTGCCCTACAACAGTTGTTTTCAACTGGGAATCTGAAATACAAAAATTTGCTCCGGAACTGTCATGTTTGAAACTCTCCGGTGCTGATAGAAAATCACTGTTTAAAGAAATTCCAAATTATGACGTTGTTATTACAAGTTATGCACTAATACGACGCGACATTAAACATTTTAAAGATATAAACTTCCGTTATATTATTCTTGATGAATCACAAAATATTAAAAATGCAATGTCGCAGACCGCACAAGCCGTAAAACAGCTTCAAGCATCTCATAAGCTTGCACTGTCCGGTACTCCTATAGAAAACAAGCTGGAAGAACTCTGGTCTGTATTTGACTTTTTGATGCCCGGATTTTTGCTTACAATGGCTGAATTTAATTCGCGTTATGTCAATCCGATTATGGAACGCCAGGATAAGACTGTTGAAAAACGTTTGAAACTCCAGATTTATCCGTTTATCTTACGCCGTATGAAGCGTGACGTTGCAAAAGATTTGCCGGATAAAGTTGAAAATATTGCTTACTGCGAACTTACCGATGAACAAAAAGATTTCTATCTTCAGGTTCTTGACAGTACAAAAGAAGAATTATTCAAGAGTATTGAACAGAATGGTCTTGAAAAGAGCAGACTATCAATATTCTCTGCATTGCTCAGATTACGTCAAATCTGCTGCCACCCTAGACTTTATGATAAGGAAAATGTCAAACATATTATGTCTTCCGGTAAATTTGAAAAACTTAAAGTTATGCTGGAAGAGATTATCTCAGAAGGGCACAGAGTTCTGCTGTTCAGCCAGTTTGTAAATATGCTTGATATAGTAAAAGGCTGGCTTGAACGTGAAGGTATTGAGTATGAGTACCTTACAGGTAAAACAAAAGACCGTCAGGCAGCTGTTGAACACTTTAATAATAGTAATATTCCGATATTCTTAATCAGCTTAAAAGCGGGCGGTACAGGCTTGAACCTCACCGGCGCGGATTACGTTATCCACTACGACCCTTGGTGGAACCCTGCTGTTGAAGATCAGGCAACTGACAGAGCTTATCGTATCGGTCAGACAAAGAAAGTATTTGTATATAGACTTATTACCAAAAATACAGTTGAAGAAAAGATACAGAAGCTTAAAACCATTAAACGGAACCTTGTTGACAGCGTAATTTCCGTTGATAGAAACATCGTGAAATCTCTTACAATGGATGATATTAAAGAAATCTTCTCTGTTGATTAATGTAACAATATCGTAAAATTAGAGCAATTTTATAAAATTTTTTCCTTCTAAATATAGGAAGGATTCGATATGAATATAAAACAGTGTAGATTTTTGTTAAATACATTAAATCAGGCAGTGAAAAAGCAAAATTTACCGGTGACTCCTAAATTACGTTCCGGAATTTTAATAGATCAATATGCCGGCTCAAATCCTTATACTGCTGAGATAACAGTGAATAAAATCTATAATTGCAGGTTATTCAGACCTATACTCAGAAAATACATCAAACATGAAACAAAACATATGGATCAGTTTCAAATTATGGCAAGATATATTGCAGGTATGGCTGGCAATGTTGATGCAGGTGTTAATAATTTTAGAAAATTTATAATAAGAAAGTTTCCTATATTTGATGCCGGAGAGTTCACTTTCAATAAAAAATTCTATAAGGATACGGTTGCCCGGAGCGGAGTAATACAAGAAGGGCATCCTCAATTTGAAAAAGCAAAAGAATATGTGAGAGCATTCAAAGAATATCCTGATTTAGATCTTCTTGATGATCTGAGCGTCTGTGCAGAAAAAGGCTTCAAAGAAATGCTAAAACACAAAAGGGCGAAATCAAAACTATATAAAAATAATCTTCTTGAGGTTGAAGCAAGAAAAGCTGCAAAAGAAAAATAGATCTTTAATTATAATTATTTCAAAAAATCAGTCCAGTATTTTTCTTTTGGATTTTCAGGGCTTGTATCAGTTAAAGCAAAGTACGCACACGTATATGTGGCCTGATTGAATTTATAATCACACGCTGTTTCTGGATTTCCCATTTCTGTCGATATATTTTCCAGGCTGCTTCCTATGTATGGCTTTACGCTTCCTTCTTTTGTAAAAATAAACACAAACCAGTCATACCCGTAAATATTAGGTCCTTTTCTTCCATTTATATCAATACATATTTTAGGACCGTAAGGCTGAGGCTTATCATATGTATTTACTGCATCATCCATAGAAAAAATTCTTCCGCCTACTTCCTCTGTGATAATTGACTGATCACAAGGATGTACCTTTTGTTTTTTGCCTGCAAGATTTTTGGGCGTGTATCCTATTGCTTTTTCAAAAGATAAACTGCCTTCGATTTCTTCATCATAGTCTGTTGAAACCTTACTTCCGTATTTTGTTCCGATAAAGGAAGACATTAATGTTTTTAATGTTCTGGTAGGGGACTTTTCGTTAAGGCTGTATTCATAAATAGTAATGCCATTATCTGCTTCAAAGCGTTTCGCTGCATTTTGAATGTCGCTATATGCCTTTAAAAACTGTGTATGCAGAACTTTTTTCCTATGTTTTGCAACAAGCGATGGCAGCGTCATTGAAGCAACTATTCCTATAATACCGAGAGTTATAAGAACTTCTGCCAGTGTGAATCCATTTCTTATGGAACATTCTTTGAATATTAAATCGACTTCTGAAACTATAATTCCGTTTTTCATTTTTTCCTCATTAAGTTTTATTCCAAAATATTATCAAATTTTATATAATATTCAATAATTTTATTGAATATTATAGGGGATTTATCAAAAGATGTCAAGATTTATTGAAAAATATATAATTATATTAATATGAGTGTTCGAGAAGATTTAAAAATACTGCTAGTAAAAGAAAAAATGACACTTACCGAACTAGCCATAGAGGCTCAGCGTGTTTCCGGGAAGAAATATACAGTTCACACCCTATCCCAAAAGTTAGTTAAAAGTTCAATGAAGTATGATGAATTAAAGTTTCTGGCTGGGGTTCTTGGATACAGAATTAAATTTGAAAAGGTAGAACAGGAATAAGTATTTAGTTAAATTAAAAAAGGACGTACTGAAAAGTACGTCCTTTCAAACTTGCAAGTATGAAAATTCAATTATTTGCCGTTAACAACAGTTTTGAATTTTTTACCAGCAGAAAATGCAGGAACTGTTTTAGCAGGGATTTTAATTTCTTTACCAGTTTGTGGGTTTCTGCCAGTTCTAGCTGCTCTTTTACGTGCTTCAAAAGTACCGAAGCCAACTAAAGTTACTTTTTTACCTTTAGCTACAGTTTTTTGAACTGTTTCTACCCAAGCGCTGATAACTTCAGCAGCTTCTTTTTGTGTAACATTAGCTTTTTTTGCAACTTCTTGTACTAATTCTTCTTTGTTCATGATAAAACTCCTTCTCTTATGTACATGCCTTATTATAGCGAATATTTTATTTTGCGCAAGTACTTTAAGGAATTTTAACACTTTTTAACCTTAAAAAACATCTGTTTAGTGTATTTGGGCGTTTCTTTCCGCTTGAAAAGTAATGAAAAGTTATATTTTCTTACCTTTTTTTCAAATTTTTGGTACAATATAACTTGAAGAAGATTTTCGAAGGGGATTTAAGTTTTTAGCTATGAAGGAAAGGATAATTCTATTTACAATTATTTTCGGGCTCGGAGTATTTTTGTATATTTTCCAGAGCTACTTCAATACAGTCTGGGGACTTGCTTTTTTATGCCTTTGTATGACTATTTATGCAGTTTTTACAAACCTGGCTTATACTTTGAAAAAACGTATTATGAAAAAGTATCCTCAGGTGATTAATGAGGATTATAAACCTTTTGTAACGGTTATGATTCCTGCTCACAATGAAGAAAGTGTTATTGCTTCTACTGTTGAAAATATTCTCGGCATGGATTATGAAAACTTTGAGATTATAGTGATTGATGATAGAAGTACCGATAATACAGCTTCTGTTATTAAAGATTTGGAGAAAAAATACGACAGGGTAAAAGCTCTTATACGCCAGCAGGGTGCTTTCCCGGGAAAATCTGCTGTGTTAAATGACGCATTTCAGATTGCAAGAGGCGAGGCTATTCTTGTATTTGATGCTGATGCTACAGTTGACCCGGACTTTCTGTCAAAACTTGTTCCCGAACTCGAACCAAAAGATGTCGGGGCAGTTCAGGCAAGAAAAGTTATTAGAAATAAAAACCAGAATTTACTCACCAGATGCCAGAATAATGAATATACTATGGATACTTATTTTCAGGCAGGCAGGGATTCTGTAAAAGGTGCGGTTGAACTGCGCGGGAACGGCGAGCTTATAAAACGCGAGGCTCTTGAAGATATTAACGGATGGAATAATTATACAATTGTTGATGACCTTGATATGTCAACTAGGCTCCATATCAAAGGCTGGGACGTAAGATTTTGTATAGATGCCATTGTTTATGAAGAAGGTATTGCATATATACGCCCGCTTATCCGTCAGAGGAGAAGATGGCTTGAAGGTACAATCAGGCGTTATCTGGAGTATTCCGGCGCTGCATTAAGCTCTAAAAAAATGTCTTTTCGTGCCAGATTTGATATGACTGCATATATTTCCCAATTCATAATGCCGTTATGGCTTTTAATGGAAATTATAATAAGAACATTTAAAGTTCTTGCAAAAGATGCACCTCCGCATATGCTTTATTCCTCAATAATTGTAGGTATAGCTATTGGGGTAGGCTTCTTTTTAGCTGCAAGATATTCTTTGAGGCGTTATGACTTTATGCCCCGGCTTGATGCTGTTTTTGAGGCATTGGAAACTTCTATCTATCTTTTTATTATCTGGTTTCCGCTTGTGCTTTTTATCGGATTTAAAATTTTATTTATGAAAAAAGATATGAAATGGGGTAAAACAGCCCATGGACTTGTTCAGGAAGAAGAAGCAAGCATAAAAGCTTTTTTAAAGAAGGAACTTGAAAAAACAAAACAATACACAAAAGAATACACTGAAAAAATTAAACAAAAAATTGCTGAAAAAGGAGAAAAGTAATGACTGAAACTATTTTAGATGTAAAAAATAAAATCAGAGATGTAGTTGATTTTCCAAAACCCGGTATCATTTTCAGAGATATAACAACAGCTTTGAAAGATGCAGAAACTTTGAAGGTAATGATTGATTATCTCTGTGAACAATTCAAAGATGTAAAGATTGATTATATTGCAGGGATAGAAAGCCGCGGCTTCATATTTGGTATGCCTATGGCTTATAAGCTTAATGCAGGTTTTGTTCCTATCAGAAAGCCGAATAAACTTCCTGCTGAAACTTATGCTCAGGAATATGAACTTGAATACGGCACTGATAAAATTGAAGTTCACAAAGATGCTTTCCCACAGGGAGCAAATGTTTTAATCGTGGATGACCTCCTTGCAACAGGCGGAACTGCTGAAGCAGCTTGCAAACTTGTTAAGAAAACAGGTGCAAACCTTGTCGGCATAGCTTTTCTAATTGAGTTAGAAGCTCTAAAAGGGAGAGAAAAACTCGCTTCTGCCGGCAGAATTGTTTCAATGCTTAAATACTAGCCTTTGGCTTAGGATGCTTTCTTGCATAAATTTCTTCTTTTGTTACACAAGGAGCAGAATAGTCGTATTTTAAAAGATAATCGACAGCTTCTTCCGGAGTTTGTGCAATGTAATATAATTTTGAAGCGCATTCGTTTGCAAAATTTTCAGAAATCATATTATCAAAAAATTCAATAAGTTTATCATAAAACCCGTTTGTATTTAAGAATACGACGGGTTTATTATTATAACCAAGCTGTTTTTGCACAATCATTTCGGAAATTTCTTCAAGTGTACCGAACCCGCCTGCAAGTGCAACAACGCAATCTGAAAGTTCATCCATTTTTGCTTTTCTCGTACGCATGCATGGTGTTACAGTGAGTTCAACACATTCATCTGTGTATACTCCCATATCATGAAGCTTTTTAGGCATCACCCCGGTTATTTGTCCGCCGTTAACTTTTACCTCTTTTGCACAAGCCCACATCATCCCAAGTGAACTTCCGCCGTAAACCATATCAAATCCGTTTCTTGCAATAAGTCTGCCAAATTCTTCAGCTGCATCGTAATAGCTTTTATCTAAATAATTACAGGATGAACAAAATACGCATACTCTTTTTTTAGTCTGCAAAGTCGCCTCCAATTTGATAATAATATGAACAGTTAACTCCCGTTCCAATTCTTGAACAGTCATCCTGAAGCTCTTGAAGTGTTAAATTATGTCCGAAAGCTTCCACTTTATCTTCATAAATTTGAGCGCCAAAAATATCTTTTCCCCATGTATTAGGCGGCATTTTCCCGTTCATATCAAACATCATCAAAAACATCGGTTCTGTGGTTTTGTCTTCTGATATATCTTTTAACCCGACAATAATATTATTATCAGCATAATAAAGATCCTTAAAATAATACAGACTGTCTTTATGAACTTCCATTTTGTTCATAAACCTTGTTTTATACGGCTTTGGAAATTTATTTTCGTTTAACCTGTAATAGGGTTTTATAAGCTCAAGGATTAAATCCTCCCGTTCATTTTTTGTCTTAGCCCTTTTAAAACTTTTTAAAATATCTTCCTGTTCATGTTTGCTGATTACATCTTTTGCATACAATAATTTTGAATAGCAATCGTCCCATTTTGTAATAAATTTTGCCTGAACAGTTGACCCTAAAGAAGTCGGAACAAGCATCAAAAATACCGCAAATATAATTATCAGCGTAATAGAGTATTCAGCTTTCCAGGTAAATTGTTTCATAGGTTATGCCTCATGCCATATCTATTTGTTTCTTTTCCTGCAATAGTTTATCATATATCCATTCAGGGACAAAGTTTTTACCGAGAATAATCTGCCCGTTCATAATGTTTGGAGCATGAAAGTCTGAGCCGCCTGTAACAATAAGTCCGAGTTCTTCAGCCATTGATGAAAAATATTCAACGCAGGCTGGAGAATGTTTTCTGTGGTAAGCTTCAATTCCCCGAAGTCCGTATGTCATTAATTCTTTAATAAGACTTTCTGCAATATCAAGATCATGAGGATGCGCAATTACAGGAATACCGCCTGCATCATATATTATTTCTACAGCATCCTGAGGTGTAACTGTTTTTCTCGCTACATACACAGGGGAATCATCATGAATATATTTTGCATAAGCTTCCATAACGCTCCCTGTACCTCCGGCGTTTGTTATAGCTTTTGCTATATGCGGACGACCTATACTTCCGCCTTCAGCTACCTGTTTTTTTATATCTTCAAATTTTATTTTAATACCTTCTTTTTTGTTCAGAAGTGCAATAATTTCTTTTGTCTGTTTTACCCTGGCCTGCTGCTGGACTTTTAAAAGATTTTGAAAATCACTGTTAGATGTATCCATAAAATATCCAAGAATATGGATTTCATAATTTTTATAAAGAGTATTTATTTCAACACCCTGAATAATTTTTAACTTATCTTCCTTGCCTTCCTTCTTAAGATAATCCGTTGCAACTTTATAGGATAAAACATTGTCATGATCAGTAAGAGCGATTACTTCCAAGCCGACATCCATTGCTGTATCAACTATTTTTTCGGGTGAAAACACACCGTCCGAGTAATAGGTGTGAATGTGCAAATCCGTTTTCATTGACTTTCTTCCTTTTCTTTATTATTTCTACTACAAAAAATTCTTTTTATAGCAACAGCATAACCTGTATTGATGTCAATTTCGACTTCTACCGCATTAATCTGGGTAAACTCGCTGTCTGCTACCTCGTAACGTTCAGGGATACCTGTCAAAAATCTGTTCAGGGAAGTACTGTATTCCATTCCTATAACCCCGTCCTTCGCACCGCAAAAACCGGCATCTGTAATGTATCCCATATTATTAATAATACTTTCGTCTGCTGTCTGAACATGTGTATGCGTGCCAAAAAATGCACTTGCTCCAAGTTCTGAACAGTATTTTGCAAAACAAATTTTTTCAGCAGTTGCTTCTGCGTGAAAATCAATTATAACTATCGGCGTAATTTTTTTTATCTTTTCTATCTCATCTTTAACAATTTCCCACTGGGAATCAACGAGATTCATAAAAACTCTGCCAAGAACACTAATAACTCCGACCTTCACCCCGTTCTCGGCCTCAAAAATTCCGGAGCCGTTTCCTGGAGTTCCGGCAGGATAATTTATTGGACGCAGCAGCTTAGGTGCATTTTCAATGTAGGTAAAAATATCTCTCTTATCCCAAATGTGATTTCCGGATGTCATACAATCAACTCCATAGCCGGAAATGTCATTATAATTTTTTTCAGTAAGACCAAAACCATGAGATGCGTTTTCAACATTGGCGATGACAAAATCAGGTTTAGCTTGAAGTTCTGCAAGATAATCCCTTAAACCGAACCTTCCAGGTTTACCTACCAAATCTCCAAAAAATAAAATTTTTAATGTTTTCTTCTCATCACCCATTATTTATTCCTATTCTCCGCCGGGGATTTGCCCGTTCCGTATAGTACGGAAAACCGGGCTTACTCGACGTTTGCCGAAATTTCCGGCTATTTCGCAATTTCTGTTGTTCTAAATTCGCGGACAACTGTTACCCTGATCTGACCAGGATAATCAAGTTCATCCTCAATTCGTTTTGCGACATCTCTGGCAAGTCTTTGAGATGCTAAATCATCAAACATTTCAGCCTGAACGATTATTCTAACTTCTCGACCTGCCTGAACTGCAAATGATTGTTTAATGCCGTTGTAGCTGTTAACAATTTCTTCAATTTTTTGCAGACGTTTGATATAAATTTCGAGTGTATCACGTCTGGCTCCCGGTCTGCCTGCTGAAATTGCATCGGCAACTTTTACCAGAACTGCTTCTATTGTATTTGCAACAACGTCATCGTGGTGGGCTTCAATCGCGTGTATAACTTCAGGTTTTTCTCCATATCTTGCAGCAAGTTCTACGCCTAACTGGATATGTGTACCTTCCTGAGTTTGGTCAACTGCTTTTCCTATATCGTGTAAAAGTCCGGCACGTTTTGCTATTGCTACATTTGCACCGAGCTCGGCAGCAAGCATTCCTGCGATATGACCGACTTCAAGAGAATGTTTTAAAACATTCTGACCGTAGCTTGTTCTGTAATAAAGTCTGCCGAGAGTTTTTATGAGTTCTTTGTTTAAACCCATAACGCCCATATCTAGTGCTGCGTTTTCACCTTCAGTCCAGATTTTCTTTTCAATCTCTTCATTAGCTTTTTCAACCATTTCTTCGATTCGTACAGGGTGAATACGTCCGTCCACTATAAGTTTTTCAAGCGCAAGTTTTGCTACTTCTCTTCGTACCGGATCAAAGCTTGATAATACAACAGCTTCCGGAGTATCATCAATGATTAAGTCGACACCGGTTAAGGTTTCAAGAGCTCTGATGTTGCGACCTTCACGTCCGATTATGCGGCCTTTCATCTCATCATTTGGCAATGCAACTACAGAAACCGTTGTTTCTACAACCTGTTCAATCATACATCTCTGCATTGTTGTTGAGAGAATTTCTTTTGCTTTTTCCAGTGAAGTTTCTTTTATCTTTGCTTCGTTTTCACGAATTAATGTCATCTGCTCCTGCGCTAAATCGTGTTTTAGCTGTTCAAGAAGCATATTTTTTGCTTCTTCGGCAGTCATTCCTGCAATTCTTTCGAGCTCTGCAGTTTGTTTTTGTACGATTTCTGCAAGGTAATCTTCTTTTTCTAATAATTCATCAATTTTTCTTTGAGCCTGAAGATCTTTTTCTGTGTATTCCTGAATTTTATCTTCAAGCATATCTTCTCTTTTTGTGAGTTTAGCTTCTAATCTTGCTAACTCTTGTCTTCTTTCTCTTTCTTCTTCGTTTAATTTTTCTCTGTCGTCTTGAAGTTCTTCGATTGCTTTAATTTTAGCTTCTTTGAATAAGATTTTTTCTTTTTCTTCAAGAGCGTCTTTGTCCTTCTGGATGCTAACTACAACGCTTTTCATCTTGTTTTGCTGGATAATCAGCACAGCGATTAAGGCTATTACTGCAATAACCGCAAGAATTAATAAAAATTCCATTAAGTTTTACCTTATCCTTTTCTATTTTTTTATAATACATGCAATTCCCGATACATATATCCTATCGGGCTGAAACTTGCTATTTAACTGAAAGTTGCGTCATTGCATATATTTCCAAAAAATATTTACCTACTACATCTGTTTATATTTTATCATGACATGGGGATTTTGTATAGTAGGAAATTAAAACATATTTTGAGAAATTTTTATTTTAAAATTTTCCAGACAGTTGCCACTTTAACCTTTTTCCCGCCGGTTTGCAGGCTGGTTTTTGAAAAACCTATTGGTTTAAATCTTTTATCCTTTTCAAGTGCAGTTTTTAGCGGAGATTCTTTAAACAGTCTTAAAAAAGAAGCCTGTCTGTGAAGTTTTTCTTCAGGATTGAAAAAAGGAGTGTCTTTGAATAAGATTATTTCTTCATCAGGGGTTTGTTTATCTGCAAGAAAAAGATGATCTTTAATGTGGTCGCCTATTACGAAAACCCCGCCGCGTTCAAGTCTTGAATATAATCTATCAACAAAATCATTTATTATAGCTTTTTTATCATAAGAAGACGAAGATATTTTTCTTTGTTCTATAGTTTCATTCAAATCATTTCCAACCATCTGGTATAGAGCATTTCTGAAAAATACAGCACCTACAGGGCTACTTGATCTGTATTTATCCAAATTATTAATATTTCCTCTTCTAATATCAATTGAATTTTTTTGTTCGGGAATTATGCAGAAAAATTTTTCTATAAAATCAGGCAGTGCTTTTTTTATTTCAAAGTAGCATTTTTTGTTATTAATCAATCTGTCCTGCGCTTCAGGAAAAGTTTCCTCCATAATATAATAAAAGCTGTCTTTGATATGTGCTTCTTTCTTTTTTGGAAAAGAATTAGGCAGAAGGAATGAGTCATACCAGTGTGAAAATACAGTATAAACCCCGCGGTTAGCAAGCTTCAATGCGGATTCGCTTGTATCAAATCCTATGATTTTGTATTTTTCATCCGGCAGTAAAGCTTTTAAAGATATAGTTTCTTCACCGTTTGAGCAGGCATAATCCAATATTTCAGCACCTTGCGGAAATGAACTTTTTATTTCATCCGATGCCGTTTTCAATGTATCATAATCTCTAAAAAACCAGCTGTCCAGGGGGGAATAAGTTTTAGGATCTATTCGCATAAGCCCGTTAAAGCTTATTGGTTTTTGTTGTGCAGCCGGAGGGGGTGCTGTTCTGTTAATTCGGGGTGTAATCTGCATATTCTTGTTAATGTTTGTCAAGGATGAATTTTGCCAAAGCTTCAAATAAATTTACAAAGTTGTAATAAAGTGCTATAATTTACTTGAAGAAGGAGAGATACTTATGGAAATCAAAGTTTTAGAAGAAGTAAAAGATCAGCCTTGTGAAGTTCTGGTAATCAACCAGTTTGAAGGTGAAAAAACTTCTCAGGAAATTGCAAATACTTACGCGGTTGATAAGGATCATTTTGAAGGAAAATTTGGTCAGACTTATCTTTTGCATACATTTGGAAAAATCGCTGCCGATAAAATTCTTATTGTCGGGTTTGGTAAAAAAGAAGAATTTAATGCAAACAAAATGAGAGAAGCTGTTGCAAAAGCAGTTAAAAAGTTACAGCAGATTCATGCAAAAAATGCCTGCTTTGACTTTGATGTAAACTGTGATTACGGTAAATCTGCCGCAATCGGTGCTTTAATTGCTGATTACGCTTTTGATAAATATAAAACAGAAAAAGCTCCGCGTGTTGATGAAATTACTTTTGCCAAATTCTCACAAGAAGAGGTTAAAGAAGGTATTATATTTGGTAAAGCTCTTGAGTTTGCCCGTAATCTTTCAAATGAGCCGGCTGATTTTGCTACTCCGTCTAAACTTGCCCAGATTGCCTCAAATATTGAAGGGGTTGAAACAAAGGTTTATGATAGAGATGCTGTTGAAAGAATGGGTATGGGTGCATATCTTGCTGTTGCAAAAGGCAGTGTGCAGCCGCCTATGTTTATACATATGAAATATACAGGCAAAAATCCTAAAAAGAAAATTGCAATCATAGGTAAAGGTATCTGTTTTGACAGCGGCGGTTTGGATTTAAAACCTGCATCTTCAATGCTTACAATGAGAGATGATATGTCCGGTGCTGCATGTGTTCTCGGGGTTATGAGAGCTTTGAAGGAGCTTGAGCCGGATATGGAAGTCCATGGTATTATTGCAGCTTGTGAAAATATGCCTTCCGGAACTTCATATAAACCAGGGGATATTTTAAAAGCTAAAAACGGTAAAACAATTGAAATAGATAATACCGATGCAGAAGGAAGGTTAACTCTTGCTGATGCACTGTGTTATGCCTGCGAACTCGGAGTTGATGAAGTTATTGATATTGCAACCCTGACCGGAGCTTGTGTCGTTGCTCTCGGAACTTACGCTGCCGGAGTTATGGGTAATGATGAAGAGATGATTTCAAAAATCATAAAAACCGGAAATGAATCAGGCGAACCTGCCTGGCAGCTTCCTATGTTCAAGGATTATATGTCAAGTTTGAAATCTGATATTGCTGATATGAAAAATACCGGATCCAGAATGGGCGGCGCTTCTGCTGCAGGTGTGTTCCTTCAGGAATTTGTGGACGGACCGAAGTGGGTTCATATTGATATTGCAGGAACTGCATTTTTAGAAAAACCGCAGAAAGAGTTTATTGCAGGCGCAACAGGTGCCGGTGTCAGAACTCTTCTAAACTATATTAAAAATAATTAATCAAATTTTTATAAAAAGAAGGCGGGATTTAAAATTTTTTAAATCCCGCCTTTGATTTTTATTCGGTTTTTTCTGTCTTGTTACTCTGGGTAGTATTTAGATGATTGTTATTGTTTAATTTAAAGTCTTCTTTTTTATCAATTTCTTTTAAGTCATTTATCATTTGCTGGTTAATACTTTCAAACCTTTCGTTATCCATTAAGTTTAAACCTCCATCCGTCCAAATGCTTTTTTATTATTCAAATTTATTTTTATATTCTACTTTTGAATAGTATAATCTCATATATAGATTATACACTGTAGCTTAAATTCTGTCAAGTCTTTATTATAGTCATATGGCTATAGATATAGAAAAACTTGCAGAGAATTTTGCTAAGAAAATCAGGATAGAACGGGCTAAACGAAGAATGTCCCAGGAGCAGCTGGCAGAACTTGCAGAAGTGCACAGGACGACTATAAGTGCAATTGAACGGGAAAAATTTTTCCCGACAATTGATAATGCTGCAAGAATTGCAAATGCGCTGAATTTGACTATAGCAGAACTTTTTGATTTTAATTTTTAAGGAAATTTTCTATACCGTCGGCTATAGCTTTTGCTGTTTTCTTTTGGAAATCTTTATTTATCATTTTTGCATTGTCTGATGGGTTAATCATATAGCCTATTTCAATTAAAATACTAAGTGCATTTGTGTTTCTTACCACTGCAAAACTTTGCTGTCGTACCTTATCGTTTTTCATTCCAAGCTGGGAAGTCATTTCTTTAATTATGTCATCAGCAAGAGGTTTTGCCTGATTGTAGTAGTAATAAATTCCTGTTCCGCTGTTTGCATTTGGATCTTTTCCATCCGGAAGCGCATTGCCATGAAGACTTATGAAGAAAAGAGCATTCTCGCTGTTTGCTAACTCAACTCTTTCGTTTAAGTCTTTATAGTCATCTCCTTTTCTTGTCATTATTACATCTGCACCGCGTTTTTTAAGCTCGTGCTCCAGAAGTTTTGCATATTCAAGCATAACATCTTTTTCCCTATCACCAAGGCAGCCGGTTGTTCCTCTTTCAGAACCTCCATGACCGGCATCTACTGCAATTCTAATGTTTTTTAGCGGTTGTTTTTCATCTGTAATAACAGGCTTTCTTATTTTTAAAATAAAGTCCGTTCCGCTGAATTGCCCGCTGTAGCCCAGAAGTTTGCCTTTTTGCATGGATTTTTCTACAGGAAAATCCATTACATATGTATTATCGGGATAGTTTTTAACATTATAGAACTTTATTAAAAAAGGGCTGGATTCAACGAGTTCAAATGGTGTCATTTTATCCAGGTGAAATACAAAGATAAAAAATTCATCAGAATCTATATAATCGTAACCTTTTAATTCAGCAAGCGACTCCCCGCTTTCTTCGAGTTTTACATTGCCTTTCCAAATCCATCCGGTCTTTTGGCTGCCAAGTATAACTCTGTAAAAATTCCCCTTTTCACCATCTATAACCAGAGGCATATTTTTCTGAAGGTGTGCAATCCTGTTTATCCCGCTGTCAACCGGAGTTGAACGAAGAGGGGATTTATCATTAGTTACCAGGGCATATTTTAAATTTTCAAATTCTTTAAGCTCCGGTGCTTTATACGTACCTGCCGGTGGGGCAGGCGGTTTCATTATTACATAGTTTAGTTCTTCTGTTCCTGATTTTATTTTAAATGTATTTTTTCCGATACTGAGCGGCACAACATAAGCAAATCCTCCCGAAGGATGAACAGGTACAGTGTTTCCGTTTATTGTAAGCGGCTTATCTGTATCTGCCGAGCCTATAAAAAATGATGACGGAGCTGCTATTGTTACTGCATTATAATTCGGATACACTATATCCAGACCGTAAACAGTTTGTGCAATACTTAAACATCCCAAGATAATTAATAATTTTTTCATAAAAATATTATAGCATAATTGTGCGTTAAGATTAGTTAATATTTAATTATTTATCAAATTCCTTATGCTAAAATATTAGTTACTAGGGAGATGACAACGTGAGAGAAAGACGTGCTGAAAACCAGCGTACGGTTGATAAAAGACAAAAAAGATTTGACGGAGTTCTCGGCTGGTTATATATTCTTTTTATTCTGTTTGCGGTTGCTTTGATTATCCACCTGTTTTTTATTCAGGTAATCGATATTAAAAAATACAGGGTAAAAGCCAGAAATCAGCGCGCAGGACAGAATTTTGCCGTCCGCGGCGATATTTATGACCGTACCGGTATCAAGCTTGCAACAGATAATGTTTTTTATAATGTTTTTGCGCGTCGTGCGGATTACGATGAAGATGAATCTTCTCCGGAGGTGATTGCAAAAAAACTTGCTCCTATTCTGAAAACCTCAAAAGAAGCTCTATTGAAAAAGCTTAACAGCTCAAGCCAGATTATTGCTGTAAAAAAAGATATTGACAGGAATACTGCTAAAGCTATTGCAAAACTTCATCTGAGAGCTATAAGCCTTGATAAAAAAAATACAAGAGAATATCCTCAGGGAAGCCTTGCCGCACATGTTCTCGGTTATTATAATTTTGATGCAGATATTGCAAACGGGGTTGAATATACAGCAAAAGATAAACTTGAACACGTTGAAAATGAAGTTAAGTTCCAAAGAACACAAAAAGGTAAAATTATTTATGATTTTACAACCGATCCTGTAGCTACAGCTACAAACCCAAAAGGTCAGGATGTAACCTTAACCATTGATGCTGCAATCCAGCACGTTTGCGAAAAAGAAATAGAAAAAATGGTTAAGGAAAAAGAAGCCTTAAGGGGCACCGTTCTGGTTATGAATCCAAAGAACGGGGAAATCCTGGCGTATGCTGTTTACCCTACTTATGATCCTAATAATTATAAGAATGCAACCCAGGCTCAAATTAAAAATTGGACACTGACAGATGTTTTCCCTCCGGGGTCTACTTTTAAAATAATCACAGTCGCCAGTGCAATGGAGCTTGGAAAGATTAACGAACGCTCAACAGTTCTGGATACCGGAAAAACCACAATCGGCAACTGGGAAATTAAAAACTATGACTATGATGTGCATCCTTATCCGGGGCATATTTCACTTGAATATTTATTTGAACATTCAAGCAACATAGGTGCTATAAATATTGCCCGAACAATGACTCCGAAAGAGTTTTATGATATGCTTAAAAAATTCGGGTTTGGCGCCAAAACAGGTATTGATTTGCCTGGGGAGTCTTCAGGGCTTCTGCCTTACTACGGCAACTGGGACCAGGGGATACTTGCTACAATGTCTTACGGATATGGAACATCTGTTACTGCTATGCAAATGATTTCGGCTGTTCAGGCGCTGGCAAATAACGGAGTGAGAGTTACTCCGCATGTTATAAAATATTCACCGGAAGAAGAAGCTTTAAAAGTTCAGCGTACACAGGTTCTTTCTCCTGAAACCGCGCATTCGGTCACAAGGCTTCTTGCTGCGAGCGTAAACCATGGACGCTCTGTAATAAAAATGGATAAATATAATGTTGCTGCAAAAACGGGGACTTCAAGGAAACCTAAAGAAAATTCATCAGGATACACGCCGTTTACTTATACCTCAACAATAGGATTTCTGCCGGCTTCAGATCCGCAAATCCTTGTATATGTTATGGTTGACAGTGCAAAAGTCGGGGCAATATGGGGAAATACTGTTGCCGGACCTGTTTTCCATGAGGTAACCACCCAGGTTGCAAGAATTATGAATTTGAAACCGGATAAAGTTCCGGCACCTAAAAAAGTTAATTAGTTAAGGAGATAAATAATGAAATTAGACGAGTTGATTGAGCATTTAGACTACAAAGATTTAGTAAATTTCAAAAATGTTGAAATTTCAGGAATTTCTTATAATTCAAAAACAACGAAAAAGGGTGATATTTTTGTATGCTTGACAGGAGAATACACTGACGGGCATGAATATGCAAAAGATGCAATCGATAACGGTGCTGCTGCTTTACTCGTTGAAAGAAAAGTTGATGCAGATAGGAAAATCCCGCAGGTTGTCGTTACTTCAACACGTCATAAAATTGCAGATATAGCAGACCGATTTTATTCAAGCCCGTCAAGAGGCATTAATTTAATAGGTATTACCGGTACAAACGGGAAAACAACAGTTACCCATTTAATCCAAAAAATCTTTGAGGAAAACGGTGAAAAATGTGCTTTAATAGGAACCCTGGGGTATAAGCTTTCCTCCGGCGGTGAATATCGGGATGCAAAACATACAACACCTCAGGCTCCTGAGTTACAGGCAACATTAAGGATGATTAAAGATGTTGAAAAAATCGATAATGTTGTTATGGAAGTAAGTTCTCACGCTCTTGAACAAAACAGAGTCGGCGGATGCCGTTTTGATGGTGCGGTATTAACAAATTTAACCCAGGATCACCTTGATTACCATATTACAATGGATAATTATTTTGATGCTAAAGCATTGTTGTTTAGAGGTCTTGCAAATTCAATGCCGCTTGAAGGTGATGAAAACCCTAAAATACCTTTTGCTGTAGTTAATGCTGATGATGATTATGCAGAAAGGTTTCTTTCATCTATACCTGAAGGCGTTAGGACATTTACTTACGGTGTGAAAAAGCCGGCGGATATAACCGCAAAAGATATTAATTTTTCCCTGAACGGTGCAGAATTTACGCTTGTAACAAAAGACGGTGAATATCCGGTCAATCTGCATATGAACGGGATGTTCAGTGTTTATAATGTTCTTGCAGCAGTTACAGCTGCAATTGCTATGGGCATTGACTTAAAAGTTTCTCTAAAGGCTCTTGAAAACGTCAAAGGGGTTGCCGGAAGATTTGAAGTTGTTGCTAAAAAACCGTTAGTAATTGTTGATTACGCACACACTCCTGATGGTTTGGAAAATGTACTTAACTCAGCTAAAGAAATTACGCCAAAAGACGGCAAACTTATCTGCCTGTTCGGCTGCGGCGGCGACAGAGATGCTACAAAGCGTCCGAAAATGGGTGCAATTGCCGAAAAAATTGCAGATAAAATCGTTATAACAAGTGATAATCCAAGAAGCGAAGACCCGCAGGCTATTATAACTGATATTATAGCAGGGCTTAAGTCAACTAATCCTGATAAAGTTACAGTTGAACCGGACAGAGGACATGCTATTGCCTTGTTAAAATCTATTGCAGGAAATAATGATGTTGTTGTTATTGCCGGCAAAGGTCATGAGGACTACCAGATATTAAAAGACCGTACAATACATTTTGATGACCGGGAAGAAGCCCGAAAAGTTTTTGAGGGTAGTGTCATATAGCGGATTGCGAACTGAGGGCGAACCGGCGGCACGCAGGTGACGGCGGTGTAGGCCCGTTAAACGCGAGCAGCCAAAAGGCGGATTGCGAGCTGAGGTGGATTTTGCGTAGGCTGAAGTGAAGCGGAACGCCGAAGTAATGAGGACAATGCGAATGAGCTCTTGTCCGAGTGGAGCAATAATCCAAGACAAGGAGAGTGTAGACCCGTTAAACACGAGCAACCAGGAGAGGATATTTTGAAAACAAAACTTTTAATTGAACAGCATTTTCATGGCGCCTTTGGTGTTGATTTTAACAAAGCCGCTGTTGATGATGTTTTGTATTTGTCAAAAAAAATTTTAAAGTATGGTATTGGCGGAATTTTTCCGACAATTGTTACTGATAGTGTTGAAAATACAAAACGAGCAATAGCTGTTATTAAAGAAGCTGCTGCACGTCAATCAGCTGGAATGGCAAAGATTTTAGGTATTCATCTTGAAGGAATTTTCTTAAATGAAAAGAAAAAGGGTATTCATAACCCGGTTTATTTTATGAAACCGACCGTAGAAAATTACAAACTTATTGAAGATGACTTCATTAAAATAGTTACACTTGCTCCGGAGTTTGACGGCGGGCTTATTGATTATCTTGCTGCTAAGAAGGTGAAGGTTCAGGCAGGTCACTGTATTGGAGGTGACTTGGCAGGATGCAGCGGCGTGACACACACTTTTAATGCTATGGAAGGTATCTCACACCGCGGAAAATCAACTGCGCTTTCTGCCTTGATTAATGATAATATTTATACTGAAATTATAGGTGACGGAGTTCATGTTTCAGATGAGGCTTTAAAACTCCTTTTTAAATGCAAGCCTGATGATAAAATTCTGCTTGTAAGCGATTGCTTGCCTGTTGCTTATAGTAATTTGAAAGAGTTTGAATTTGCCGGAGAAACAATCTATTACGACGGGAAAAAAGCCGCATCAAAGGACGGAACTATTGCCGGAAGTACAAAACTATTGCCGGAAATAATTAAACGGCTTAACTCTGCCGGGCTTTTTAATCCGCAATACATTGAAAATCCTTATCATTATCATAACATTGAGCTTAAAGGCTCAATTGAGTGGGATGATGATTTTAATATTTGTCAGTTAGACCAAGGATAATCAGGTTTGATTTGCCATCCGTCGCTCATAATTAATGCCGTACACCAGCGTCCTCTTTTTGCGGCATTACAAGCATATGCAGAACTGGTTCCGGTAAGCTTATCCCTATCATATGTTTTTCCGAAAGAAGCCTGCCCTTGCAAATCAGGATCATTGGACTCAATGTTTTCGGTGGCAAATCCCCATGGTACTAATCCATATTCCGGAAGTATTACAAAATGGAACATATCTATACCAACCTTATTAGGATTTTTGTAACTGTTTATATCTACCATTAGTGTTGTAGAGTAGCCGCCTGCACTATGAACGTAAAACAAACTTCCATTTGCAAGATTTCCTCTGTAACTATTTGCAACTTCTTCTTTATAGCCCCCGCCTACAGGTTCATTATTAATCCATTTGTAGGTTATTTGTTTTTTTGCTTCTCCAAGTGTTGATGTCTTTTGCATCTTCAGGTATCCTTTCAGATACTTTTCAAAAAACTGTTCTGAACTTAGGTTGAAATTCCAGTATTTTACTTCTCCGTTGGTGACCTCAGATAGTTTAATTGCCTGCGATAAGATTGAATAAGATGCTTTAAGCTGGCTGACAGTCTGTGCTTTTTTGTAGTTATTTATTAATGCCGGCAGTGTCATTGCGGCAACCACTCCGATTATGCCGAGGGTGATAAGAACTTCAGCTAATGTAAACGCGCACTTACGTTGACCAGTAAAGTGTGTTGAAAAAACTTCCGCTAATGTGAAGCAAAATTTTCGGTAGGGCATTCTGTGAGCGGCAGCGCCCGACCTGTATGGTGTCACCACGATTTTCCGACGCCCAAAATAATTTGGCGCTTCTGTTTTGATGTTGCTTTTTGCTGTAAACATTATAAATCTCCATAAAATATGTAGTTCTCATTATTATTATAACGTGTTTGCATTAAAAGTCAATAGAAAATATGGTGTAAACACTATACAAATTGATTGCAAATATAGTTATGCTATATAAAAAGGAAATTTGTATGGATATAAAGAAGCTTCTTATCGGCAAAAAAATAAAAGAAATCAGAAAGAAAAATAACTTAACTCAGGAAAATTTTTGTGAACAAATAGGGATTGAGCCTTCTTCTTTAAGTAATATTGAAAACGGTAAAAGTTTTCCATCAATGTTGACCGTATTAAGAATTATGGAAAAGCTTGGTGCTTCGCCTGAGGATTTTTTTAATTACGAATATTTGAAAAACGAAAAGGATTTGGAAGCGGAAATGTTTGATATAATCAAGCAACTACCATATGAGAAAAAACAAATTATCTATAGAATTATAAAACAATTTGGCGTATAATTATTCCTATGAAGAGTGACAATATAAAAAAAGGTATAGCTAAAACTCCGCATCGCGGATTGTTAATGGCAACAGGCGTCAGCCGTAAGAATATGGATGCTCCGTTTATAGGTGTAGCAAGCTCTTTTTCTGATTTAGTACCGGGACATATCGGAATGAGAGATTTGGAACGCCAGATTGAGAAGGGTATACATACGGCAGGAGGACAATCTTTTGTATTTGGTGTGCCTGCAATTTGTGACGGGATAGCGATGGGGCATAGCGGTATGAGATACTCTCTGCCTTCAAGAGATTTGATTGCGGACTGTGTAGAAAGTGTAGCTGGAGCTCATCAACTGGACGGGATTGTACTTCTTTCAAATTGTGACAAGATTACACCAGGAATGCTCATCGGTGCATTGAGGCTGAATATTCCGGCAATTATAGTTACTGCCGGACCTATGCTTGATGGTATGTGCAGAGGAGAAAATAAGCTTACTATGGTTACAGGTTCTTTTGAGGCGGTTGGAAGATTTAGAAATGGCGAGATTTCAGAGGAACACCTTCTTGCTCTTGAAGAAAATTCCTGTCCTTCTGCCGGCGCATGTCAGGGAATGTATACTGCCAATACTATGGCATGTCTTACAGAAGTTATAGGTATGAGCCTTCCGTATTGTTCCTCTGCTTCTGCGGTGTCTGCACAAAAACGCAGAATTGCCTTTGAAAGCGGAATGCAGGTTGTTGAACTTGTAAAAAAAGATTTAAAACCTTCGGATATTATTACGCGTGAAAGTCTTAGAAATGCTATTACCGCAGATTTAGCGCTTGGCGGTTCTACTAATACATTTTTGCATATTCTTGCTATTGCAAATGCCGGCGGGATTAATATTACGCTTAATGATTTCGAGGATTTAAGCGCAAAAATTCACCAGATAGTTAAAATTAATCCGTCATCAACCTTGACAATGACTGATTTTCACAATGCAGGCGGGGTTCCTGCTGTTATTAAATCACTGGAAAATTTTCTTGTCGATACCCAGACTGCTTCGGGATTGTCTGTTAAAGAGATTGCCAATAGTGCTTGGGTTGATACTGAGATAATTCCTCCTTATGAAAAATCAACTTATACACAGTCCGGGCTTGCTGTTTTGTACGGAAACCTTGCAAAAGACGGGTGTGTAATTAAAACTTCCGGAGTTGCACCTGAATGCTATGAGTTTGAGGGTTATGCAAAAACCTTCGATAGTGAAGAAGCCGCAATGGCTGCTCTGGAAGGGGATAAAATTAAAGAAGGCGATGTAATTGTAATCCGGTATGAAGGACCTAAAGGCGGACCCGGCATGAGAGAAATGCTTGCTCCAACTTCCCTTTTAGTTGGAAAAGGTTTAGGTAAAAAATGTGCACTCATAACGGATGGGCGTTTTTCCGGAGCAACAAGAGGTATTTGTGTAGGTCATATTTGTCCGGAGGCTGCAAACGGCGGGGTAATCGCATTAGTAAAAGACGGCGATATTATAAAAATTAATATTAATACGCGCTCAATCGAGCTTTGTGTTTCTGATGAAGAACTTGAAGTCCGCCGTAAAAGATTAAAACCGTTTGAACCAAAAGTTAAATCGGGTTATCTCGCAAAATACGCGAAGAATGTTCAGGATGCCAGCCATGGTGCAATTGTATAATCTTGAATTTAGCACAAGAAAAAGCTTTAGTAAAATTTGTTTCTAAAGGATTGCGCTTCTTGATGCGTACAATTACCGAGGTTTGAATGGTGTTGGTTTTTCATAGGAGTAGTGTGTTTGAAAAAATGCTTATATCTGTTATATGATTATCCATGGTAATTAATTTACGTGATATGATTATATTATGAAAAAGCTGGAAGATTTTGCCGAAGATATAAATAAATGTTCAAAATGCGGGTTGTGCCAGTCTGTTTGTCCTGTGTATAAGCTGACCGGTAACGACTGCGCAGTATCCCGGGGAAAATTTGTGATGCTTGACGGTGTTTTAAAAGGTGACTTAAAACTGAATCGTAATATCGAAAAGTATTTGGATATGTGTTTAAAATGCGGAAAATGTACAAACTTCTGTCCGAGCAGCATTAATGTATGCGATATATTTAATACTGCAAAATATGAATGTGCTAAAAAGACTTTTCAAGGCAGGCTTGAAAAATTTCTGGAGTCAAGATTTGTATTTGGAAATTTCTTGAACTTTTTTAGAAAATTCCCGCTCCTACCCCGTTCGGTCTTCTTCCAAACAAAGCAGAAACAAGCTTCTTTACCGGCAGGTTCCATTTGTTACCCGAATAATGGCAAAGCCTGCCTTAAACTCCTCTATTTTAAAGGCTGTGTGAATGAAGTTTATCCTAAAGTTGAAAATGCGCTCAAAACTATCTTGTCCCATCTTGATGTTGAATTGATTGAACGGAATTTTGAGTGCTGCGGGCTGCCGTTTCTTTCCAGCGGGAATATGGAGCGTTATGAAGATGTAAAAAAACATAACCTTGAACTAATGGACTGTGAATATGATTATATTTTGACAGATTGCGCAAGCTGCGAACATACATTAAAAAGTTACGGCTGCAAGAATGTTAAAAATGCACTTGATTTTATTGCAGAGCAGAATATAAAATTCAGCTTCAAATCCCCTCAGAAGGTTACTTTTCACAAACCCTGCCATCTTGAGAGTGATAAATTTTTAAAACCTCTGCTGGAAAAATGTGAAAATCTTGAATATATTGAAATGAACGGGTATGATGAGTGCTGTGGCTTTGCAGGTGAATTTGCCTTGAAAAATGCTAAACTCTCACGTGAAATTTCAAAAAAGAAAGCTGAAAATGCTGCTTTAACCGGAGCTGATGTGCTGCTTACGCTATGTCCTGCTTGTATAATGGGGCTTCATCAGGGGTTTATTTTTTCCGGTAAAAAAGCCCCGTCAATTAAAAATATTGTGGAATTTTTATCAGAAGCAGAAATTTCGGTCTTTTAAATGTATAAGAAAATTCTGTGATAAAGAACGGGAAATGAGTTGCAGTAGAAAAGATGAGCCTCTGCACGTCTGCATTAAGCCGTCAAAAACTGTTACATTAAGTTAGAGTCATGCTAAGGTTTGGCAGCCCTGCGCCGCACCAGTTTGGAGTTTGAAGATTATATCCCTTTGCTCCGGGTCTTAAAGGATCTATAAAACTGGAATCTCCAATATCGATTACTTTTAACACGCCGTTTTTCTCTATAAAATTACAGCTGCAGGCATCGTTGTAATAGATACCTAACTGATTGAGATCTTTTAGCCGCCTGTTTGCATCAAGAATGTTTTCAATTCCGCTGACCTTATTCCCTTCCTGAAATTCATACAGACCGGAATTTGATTTATAGTCAAAGTAATAGAATTTCGGACTGTTTTTACAATTATGCAGAGTTAAATAATAATCCATCTGCGCATTCATAAAGGCAGAGTCTGATTTATAAGCCAGGTTTTCTTTTGCATACGGAGTATCGCATCCCCAGCTCTGCTGAACCTTAAGAATATATCTTTTTGTATCCGGACCTGTGCCAAACTCAATTAGATAAGGAATTTTGCCGGATTTCCCCTCATTAATCCTTGTTACAGCCATAAACTTCCCTCCGTATTCAAGAAGGAGGCGTTCTTTATCGTTATAATTCTGTTGGTTTATCCACTCTGCAAAATGACTGTAATCTCCCAGTTGTTGAAATTCTTCCGGCAGTTTTCCAAAGCTGAAGTTTTCGTTTTTGAACATAGTTTTTAGTGAGTGTAAATGCCAGTCAGGTGAAATTTTAAATAAATCCTGAAATGTTGTTTCGGGTTTCTCTGCCAGATTTTCAATGTATTTATGGTAGGCTTCCTGATAACCTTCAGGTGCCTGAAGCCATTCTATAAGGTTCTTTTCGCCGCCTATTTTTTCTTTTAAAATTTTTAGATTAGGTATTGTCTGTCTTGGATCGGAAATTGCTTCTTTTATAAACTCCTGTGAGGCTTTTTTGTCAGATGTTACAGAAAATAGAAATTCTTTTATCGCTTTAGCATCTTCCTTTGAATTTTTTAAGAAGTCAATAAATGTTGTTTTAGCTTCTATAAAGTTTTGGTAAAGTTGATTTTCCTTGATGTTTACTATTTTATAAGGTAAAAGTTTTTCGGCTGTCCGTAGTTTTACAGGACACTGTTCTGAAACCTGTTCCGGCGCAGCTTTTTGCAATTTTAGATTTTTAATCCTTTTCCCCTGTGAAATTGCCAGTATTGTAAGTCCTATAATCCCAGCAGCAGAAACTCCTGCGTATATTTTTTCGGCAGTTGAAAGGTTTTGGTAAGTTAATTTTTTATCCTGCTGCTTTTTAGGGGCAAGATTGCTGTTTGTATGTGTAAAAGTTATTGAATTTATTTTCATTTAGACCTCGAATAATATTATAAAATGTGTAAAAAATATTTTTTGCTTTATTTACCGGAAAGTCTGTATGAATGAAAAATAAACCTTTTATATTCTATTTATCCAAGAAAATTCCTCAATAAAGAACAATAGCGGAATTTTGGATTGCCATTAGCAAATGTTTGCCGCTGTAAGGAGTTGGCGAAAAACCATAGAGCCGCGGCACCAGATTAGGATTTACCAAGTTCATTTGCTTTTATTGTGGTTTTTTCAATTACATCAAAGAATAATTTTTCCGAGTTTTCTTCTTTCATTGTTTGTATCCCCACAAAAGTGCATCCGCCTTTTGTCGCAACATTATCAATTAATGTTTGTACTGTTAACTCGCCGCGGTTTTCTATCATCTTTGCAGAGCCGAGTGCGGTCTGGGTCGCAAGCATAAGCGATTTCTCATAATCAAGCCCTAGTTTTTCGCCTGCTCTTGCCATATCCTCAATCACCTGATAGAAAAATGCAGGTCCTGAACCTGAAATTGCTGTTACTATATCAATCTGATCTTCTGAAACTTCAATACACTTACCTATACCTGAAAGAAGTTTCATAACAAATTCAGCATCATCTTCAGTCGCATAAGCTCCTTTACAAACCCCGCTCATTCCTTCTTTTACAAGTGCAGGGGTATTTGGCATTACTCTGATAACTCGTTGATGCCCTAAAATATTTTCTATTTTTTTTGTTGATACGCCGGCAGCAATAGATACAACAAGTTTTTCAGGTGTTAATTCATCTTTAATTTCTTCCAAAACCTGTGCTACATAATTCGGTTTTGTTGCAATAAAAATCACATCGCTGTCCATTGTTAAAAATCTGTTATCAGTAAGTACTTCAATACCAAGCCTGTTATGTGCAAGTTCCGCTATTTCGCAGTTAACCTCAGAACCTTTAATTTCAACATCCGGCTTGCAGCAGGCTGATAAAACTCCTTTTATAATTGCACTTGCCATTTTGCCGCATCCGATAAATCCGATTTTTTTGTTCATAATCTGTAACCTGCCCCTCTTTTAGTGTTGACTAATTAATATTTTTTATTTAACATAAGAATTATACGACAAATATAATTAAAAAGGAATAAAGAAATGAGACGTACACTAGAAGGAACAAAGATTAAAAGACAACACGTAAGCGGCTTCAGAGCAAGAATGTCAACTCCTGGCGGAAGAGAAGTTCTTAACAGACGTCGTGCTCGTGGTCGTCATAAATTAGCTATTACTGCTAAAAAACGTGCATAATATTAGCAGCTTGGGATTATATCACAAGATTTGTTGATAAATATGCAGGATAGATTTTAACTTTACAGCAGGTCTTATTTAGACATGCTGTATTGTTGTAGGAAGTTTATGTTAAAAAAAGAGTTAAGGTTAAAGAAAAAAGCTGCATTTACTGCAACTTACAGAGTAAAAAATTCCTTCCACTGCGGCGGGGTTACTCTTTTTGCAGGGCTCAAAAAAAAGAATGATAACCCGACTCTTGCCGGTTTTGTTGTAAGTAAAAAAACTCACAAAAGAGCTGTAAAACGCAACCGGTTGAAAAGGCTTATGAGAGAAAGCTACCGTATTCTTCTAAAAGAAAATTGTGTTGGAAATTCCCAGTCCTATATGTCATTAATATTTGTAGGACATGAAAAGGCTATTGGCAAAAGTTTTGATATTATGAAAAAAAATATTAAAAATTTATTGGAGAAATTGGACTAATGCTTGAAGGGGCTTTTACTGATTATACCTGGATGCACCAGAATATTCGACCTTATCCGCCTTCTCCCCAGGAAACCTCAGGGCTTGAGCTTGGGTCCCAGGCAATATTCAGATATGCCTTAAGGGAGTCTGATTATCCTACCCTGTCGCTTGTTGAACCTATTTATGATGGAGAGGGAAATGTAATTAAACCTGGTCATTACGAATTAGCACTTTCTGATGAAAGAAATTTTTTAATTCTTTTGCAGAGCAAAGAACCTGTAGCTATAATTCCTGTTTTTAAAATAGAAGAAGATGATAGTGAACAAGATAGGTTAAATGATAGGAAAAATAAACGCAGACTGAAAAAAGAAGCTAAAGAAAAAGCAAAAACCAATGCACAGCGAGCAAAGGCAGGGATGCCTCCTGTAGAAGATTATGTTAATATGGAAGCCTCTATTGAGTATGATGAAAAAGGAAATTTTTATGTCATAAAATATGAACGCGGTACTATCAGGGCTTGGGGTGCTATAAGGAAATAGAAAATTGATTTTTGTTTTATTTTATTGTAAATCTTAATTATGCTGACAAATTATCATATGCACACAAGCTATAGTGACGATTCAAGTTATAAGATGGAAGATGTTGTAAAGACAGCTATTTCCTGCGGACTTGATGAAATTTGTATAACAGATCATTTAGATTGTGAAACCGGTATTGATCCTTGTTTCCCATACAAATCATATGAAACAGACTTCTTGAAATGTAAGTCAAAGTATTCCGATAAAATTACACTTAAGCTGGGTATGGAATTTGGTATGCAAATGTCAACAATACCGTATTTTAAGGAGTTTTTCTCAAAAGCTGATTTTGATTTTATCTTAATGTCCTGTCATTTGATAGATGACAAATGGTTTTGGTCGCAGGAATTTCAGTCTGGAAAAACTCAAGACGAGTATAACCAGCAGTATTATGATGAAATTTTAAGATTGGTAAATAATTTTGATGATTACTCGGTATTGGGTCACTTGGATGTTATCCGCCGATATGATTTAAAAGGTGATTATCCCTTTGAAAAAATAGAAGCCATCGTTGAGCAAATCTTAAAAAGAGTGATCTCACAAGGAAAAGGTATTGAAATAAATACATCTTGTTATAGATATAGATTAAATAATTTAACTCCTTCTCGTGAAATTTTGAGATTATATAAAGATCTAGGCGGAGAGATTATTACAATAGGAACAGATTCTCATAGACCGAAACATGTGAACTGTCATATAGAGGATGTTCGAGCTGAATTGCTTAATATGGGCTATAAATATATATGTACATTTGATAAAATGACCCCAGCATTTCATAAGATAAAATAAGAGGCTGCAATTTAAAATTCTCTTTAGACGTTGAATCTAAAGACTTGTTCGAAATTTATTACCTGTAAGATACAGAAGATCTGAAATCTGCTATTATTATGTTTGATAAGCTGAATAATAATGAATTAGCACTTGTACATAAACATGTGCGGACATTTTTGTTAAAAGAAAAACTCAGTAATACATCACAGCCAATAAACAATTCATCATCAGCTGAAGAATGTGCTCATTCTTTTTATCCCCGCCAGCGCTTTTGCAACCGAGAAAAATCTCAAAATGGAAAAACTTATTTCTTCGACCAAGAAATCTCATCAAACAACGAGAGGGGCTGTATGGGGTATGTTTGTAATAAAATAAATTTAAAAGGAGGTATATATGAGTTCTTTTCCTATATTATCAAATGAACAAATAGAACAAATTTCTCAGATTTTAGGTGAAGAGGTGACAGGCTCTGAATTAAGTGAAATATTTAATCAATGTAATATTACAGATAATTCAGGTCATAGTACAAAATGGCGAAGAATAAAATGGTCTTTGATTTATAAACAACAAATCGATAGATGTGGAAACAATATTGCCAATTTTATAAAAACCATATTATCCCCTGTAAAATATGTAAATAATAATTCACGATTTGAGAATGCTCGTAGACAAATAAATGCAATATTGCTTTTTAGTGGAGTGGAACTTACTGCATTGGTAAGTATGTTTTAGTTGAAAAAGTTAGTACAATCAGCGAATCGCAAAAAAGAGCTAATATAATAATGACAAAACTTAAAGAAAGAAATATTCATCCTCAAGTTATTAAATATTGCAATTCGGAATTAATGCAAGACAACTATTTCCATGCTGTATTTGAGGCAACTAAATCTCTTGCACAAATTATCAGAGATAAAACTGGTATTCAGAAAGACGGAAGTGCATTGATTGATGAAGCTTTCGCTATAAATAACCCTTATTTGGTATTTAATACATTACAAACAGAAACAGAACAAACAGAGCATAAAGGTTTTGCTTTACTCTTAAAAGGTTGCTTTTCTGCTATTAGAAATCCAAGAGCACATGAGCCAAAGATATTATGGAATGGGGAAGACGATGTTATAGATTATTTTTCGTTGATTTCAATGCTTTATAAAAAACTTGAAAATGTTATAGTGGTTAAGAAATTAAATTAGCTTAAATTTTTGTATTTAATATTACTTGGTAGCTAGTCGGCTCATAAGGTTCTTTTTAGATTTACTTCCTTGCTTGATATAATAAGTGTTATTGGTAGTTATAGACTACTTAATGTTATATTTGTAACTAAAAAGCAAATTTTATCCGCCACGACAGGTTTATTTTTACCACCGCCGTTATACTAAAACATCTCAATCCGCCATGCTTACAATTTCCCTGATAATAATTGTAGGGAAGATGAATTTTTAAATAAAAAATCATGGGGGTTGATTTTTAGTTTTTAGCGTTTAATAATGTAGTTGTCAAGCGTGTTTGCTAGACATGAAAATTTTATAACGCGGGATGGAGCAGTCTGGTAGCTCGTCGGGCTCATAACCCGAAGGTCGTTGGTTCAAATCCAGCTCCCGCAACCAATTGATATAACTGGCTTTTAGAGATTTTCTAAAAGCCAGTTTTTTAGTAAATACAACACATTTTACAACACAATAGAATTAAAAGAGCTGAAAATCACTCACCACTTGCGTTTAATCGAATAAGTTATGTAAATATTTTCAAAAACCACCCCATACAGTCCCTCTCATTATGAAATAAGCTTTCTTGGCTGCGGACACAAGTTTCCCATTCTGAGATTTTTCTCGGCTTAAAAATCCCCGCCTTGATAATTTCAGATGAGAGCATTCTCTGGCGAATGATGAAAAGTTTTGCGGTGGCAAGGTATAAAGTTACCGAAAAATTATTTTAACAAGAAAGTCCGTACATATTTATGTGCAAGGGTTAATTCATCTTTATTCAGTTTATTAAGCATTGTAATAATATCTGATTTCAAGTCTCCAGTATCTTGTAGATGATAAAATTCAAACAAGTCTTTTGGCTCAACCTCTAAGGACGTTGCAAATCGTTCAATTAAATCAGGTGAGTGAAAATTTTTACCGCTTTCAATACAGCTTATATGTTTATCGTCAACATTTACCATTTCAGCAAGTTGTGCCTGTGTTAGATTTTTCTTTTTACGATATTCTTTAATTTTTCGCCCGAATAAATTTTTAATATTAACCATTTAAACCTCTCTCTTGATTTTATTAAGTATCTGAAATATTCAGAATGGAAAATTGGGTAAATATTTGACTAAAACTTACGTATTTGATAGAATTTATTACAGAATGGGTAAATTTGTAGCAAATTTTTACCTGTGGAATGGATTATTAATGATTTTAGGAGCCATCTCTAAAACTGAATTTGATATATACAGAATTTTGCAAGAACTATCTAAAACAAACCCACTGTTTTGTAGTGAACTTGAATTTCAATTTTATTTAGCTTGGAAAATTAAAGAAATTTATGGAGATGATTATAAAATTTGCATAGAGCACCCTTTAAAATCTTATGAAGATAGGAATCGAAATATTGATTTATTACTGATTAATAATACTGGAGGCTATATTCCAATTGAATTGAAATATAGAAAAAGTCGTTTTGAACACAATATTGGGAATTATACATATAAGCTAAAAGACGATTTCGCAATTGACCAAACTCGTTGTAAATATTTAAAAGACATTTCAAGAATTGAGCACTTTAGAGAAACACAAGAACGATTTATTGCCGGATACGCAATTATGATAACCAATCAAAGCAGAACCTGGCAAAAAATCACCAATCCGCAGCAGACAGATTATGCTTTTTCACTGGAAGATAAAACCATAATAAAGAAAGGTTCTAAACGCTGGGCAGAAACTACTGCTCAATGCACAAAAAATGATTGTCCGGAAGTGATATTAAAAGAGAATTATTTTATTGAATGGCGAGATTACTGCAACTTTGATAAGCCAAACGGCTTATTTAGAGTACTGGTTACGAAAATCAAGAAAGGGGAATAAATGACAACAATAAAGGAAGAAATAGAAAATTTAGTTTCAATAATGCCTGACAAACTTATTTTTTCAACAAAATGGTTTAAAGATACGTTGCACGGGCTATATGGCAGACCTAGAGATAGTTATATTCCTTCAGATTATTGTGAAAATATCTCTAATAAAGGTATAGAAAAATGGAAAGACAGACCTGTATATTTTCATGCTGAACCAGAATTGGGAATGTACAGAAAGTTATAAAACCTTGTATTTGATATTCGTTATGTATAAATATTGTTATAAGGATTATAAATGGACTTTTTAAAGATATTATGTCTGTTCAACATAAGTAGCAAGTTGGACAAATTATCAGAACAAAAATCAAATACAACAAATAAAGATATGGCACTAACATCAATATGTTATATTATAATCATTTTGACTGTATTATATTCAATCTGCAAACCTTTGCTATATATTTTTCTAACTGCGGCTGCTGTATTCATTGCAGTATGTTTTGTTTGGATATTAATCAACCAAAAGAAACTAAAACAAGAACAAGAGTTAAGAAAAAATACAATTAGATTGCTTGCAAAAAAATTTATAGACGAAACTTTAACAATTAGTCAACCTGAATTAACACAGAAAGATTATTTGAATTTCAATAAAATCATACAAGTTGAAAATAATATTAAAATTAGCAATGACTACGCAACGGAAGTACCTTATTTGATAAGGAATATTTTATATACAGAATTTCAAGCACTAAAAAAGCGACCGTCTGTGGAATAAAAATAAAAAATATAATAAGTGTCATTATAGAATTATATTTATTGTTATACAAAATATTTTAAACCTTATTTGAACAGCAAAAATCGCTGATGATTATATTGAGTTATTTGTTGGATATAAATTTGAGCAGTAATCACTCCCCGACTTTAAGTAGATAAAATAAGGTATTTTTAAGGAGAAACAGAAAATTTTTGTGCATATGATTAAGTTTTGTAACAATTTAAAAATACCCTAAAGCTTTCATATAGTGGATTTTTTCAATTTATTTTCACACAAACCTTCGGGTTTTATACCCCTTGAAAAATTTTACAAGAGCTGTTAAGATGTGAACACAAATCGTAGCTTGACAACTGAATATTAGATTTTTGAGTGTTTCCCTTACTTAAATACTCCCTAGCAGTTTTGACTTCATGCTCGGTTATCAAACAGAGGTCACCTTGGATAGAGAGGTTTAAGTAATGTAGAATTATGCGCCCACTAATATTTAGTTGAAATATTAAAAAACTTATCCTTTCTGTCTAAGTGTCAGTAAATACTTGGTCGTAAATAAGAAAGGAGAAAATTTTTATGGAAAACAGACTTCCGCCAAATCGTTTTAGAATGCTTGATACGATGGAGGATATCCGCCAAAACTGTAAGGGCAGGATTTATGCAAATATGTTCACAGTTAAAGAATTTTCTAAAACTTTTAGAATTGGCATAAATACTGTTTACAGATTATGTAAACTTGACGGCTTTCCAGTAATTCAAATCGGCGGCAAGAAATATATACTTGCTAACGACTTCAATGAATGGGTTATGAAAAATATCGGAAAAGTGGTGTGATTATGAATGTTATAGAGTACATGCAGTTTGGCGAAAATTACTATGGACATAATTTCGGATTTCACACGAAGCGAACATCTTGTTTGTTTGATTATGCAAAGCAATATAACGAAATATCTTGGAAATGTGCAAAAACAGTTGCCAAGAACGATAAAATTTCATGTTTACAGGTTATATATGCACTAAGCGAAATTACAGGAAAACATTTATTCCAAAGCATTAAAGCCTATTTAGACAAACTTAATGGGTTTTATAAAATATTTGTGCAAGATGAATTTGGTCGTTGGTATATAACATTTGAAGATTACAAAAAATACGCCTTTGAAAACAAAAAAATATTTAAACTTACGACAGTAAAAAAGAAGGAGATTGATTTATGGCTTTTACGTTTATAAGAATTGAACATTCGGTAAAATTTAATAATATAAAAGAAGCAACAAGAGAAGCAGATACATTAAGAATGAACATTATACGCTACTGTAAAAGAACAAAAACACCTTGCACTGCAATGATAGGAATTAGCGAGACAAATATAAGAAATGCCGAAGTTGTATTAGTAAAGAAAGGTAAGTGCAGACCGGCAAGAAAAATTGTTTCAAAAGTTAAGCGGGCTGCCGAACCTGAAAAGATACAACCTCATTTACATATTATACTGCTATGCCCGAGCGGATATACTAGATTGTCAAAATATCTTATAGCAAGAATACAGCAACGGTTTGAGAATTCTGCACCCGATTGGCACATTTATGCTGATGACATTGAACAACGAGGTTATAATGATGCGGCGGATTATTATACTATTAATGACCCATTGTATTATATAAAATATGTAATCCGTCAATCAAGTTCTATAAGGTATGTCGAAGATTATACAGGGCAAATTGACTTTGATTTTAAAGGACAAACAAAACTTGCATTAAAAGTTGTTGATGAACGTACTTATTTTCACAAAAAAATGCGTAAAAATTACCTTGAACCTGTTGAGAAATATCATAATTGGTGTATGTCTAAGTTAAAGAGTAATTCTAATAAGCTTGCTTATTTAAAAAGAGATATAAACCCCACCACGTTGTGTGCGAATGACAATTTTCAAGATAATAAGCCAAACTCCAATGATAACTGTGAATACGAGGATTGGTAACTGCATTAATTAAAAATTTGAGATATTGTTTTTAGGTTTAGGCTAACAATATTTAAAGCTAAGAGAAGAAATAATAATTTCATTTTAGGTATCATTTTATACGTCAAATACAAAAATCAGATATTAAAGCTTGTATAGTGTCTATTTTTATCAAGCAACTTGACGAAACTTGATTAAGAAATGTCTTTAAATAGGTTATAGCCTAAACCAACATCTCTCAACCATTTGAAAAGTGTTTGTTTAGAGTTGATTTTTTAATTTTTAAAAAGATGTTTGGGGAAGTCTTTACTTTAAAACATCAATATCCAATAATGCAAATGTAATACAAAAGGAGGTTAAAACAATGACCACACAAGGGAAAAGGATTGCTTACATAAGAGTAAGCACACAAGAACAAAACACAGAAAGCCAAAGAGAAATTTTAAAACAACACAACATTGACAAATTTTTTGAAGAAAAAGTCAGCGGTAAAAACGCTAATCGTCCAAAACTTCTTGAAATGCTTGATTATGTTAGAGAAGGAGACATTGTCTTTATAAAAGATTTTTCAAGACTTGCAAGAAGTACGCAAGATTTATTGAGAATTATTGAGAAACTCAAAAATAAAAATGTAAAACTAATAAGCATTAAGGAACAATTAGATACAAGCACACCTAGTGGTAAGTTAATGGTTACAATGCTCGGTGCGATTTATGAATTTGAGCGTGAAAATTTATTAGAAAGGCAAAAAGACGGTATTGCACAAGCTAAAAAAGAGGGGAAATACAAAGGTCGAAAGAAAATCAAAAAGCCTGATAATTGGCAAGAAGTTTATAGTGATTGGCTTAAACGCAAAATTACAGGCAAAAAGGCTTGTGAATTGTTAAATTTAAAGCCTAATACATTTTATAACTTTATCAATGAAGAAAAAAGAAAGGACATTGCATAATGGCAAAACGAAGAAGTAACGGCGAAGGTTGCATATATAAAGAACAGCGTAGCGGTCGTTGGGTTGGAAAATTTGAAATTGGACACGATTCAAAAGGCAACAGAAAATTTAAAACTTGCAGAGCAAAAACTGAAAGAGAAGTCCGACAACTTCTGAAAGATTTAATGGATAAGCACAGAGCAGGCATTAATGTTACAACAAACGCCATAAAAGTCGGTGATTTTTTTGAAGATTGGTTTTATAAAAATGTTGTAAATAATCTTAGATTATCTACAAGCCAAAGCTATGAAATGATTATAAGACGACATATTAAACCGCAAATTGGGAATATTCCGCTTGCAGAGCTTTCCAGAGAAGATGTTAGAAATTTTTATAATTTTTTATATGCTGACGGCAGATTAAATGGCAAAGGCGGATTAGCACCCAAAACCGTTGAAAATATACATTTAGTTTTGAGCAGTGGAATAAATTATGCACTTAATGAGGGGTTAATTATAAAAAATCCCCTATTAACAGTGAAATTAAGACGAGAGGGTAAAAAGGAAATAGAAGTTTTTAGCCGTGAAGAACAACAGAAAATTATTGCCGAATGTCCGAATTACTACTACGGTATGGCGATTAAATTTGATTTTTATACTGGGCTTAGAGCGGGCGAGTTATTAGGCTTGACTTGGGATTGTATAAATTTTGATAAAAATACGGTTAGAATTAATAAGCAAGTGCAAAGAAATAAAAATTTCAGCCATAGAGCAGATTCAAAAACATTGCTTGATTTTGTTTATGATACAAAGACCAAAACTTCAACTCGCACAATAAAGGTATTACCGCAACTAATGGCTGACCTTGCTGAATATAAATATGAACAAGATAAAATCAGAAAAAAGCTAGGTAGCGACTATTACAGATTTAATCTTGTATTCCCACGACAAGACGGCTATTTTACAGATACAGGAACCTTTTTAGATAATTTTACAAGAATACAGAAAAAGTTAGATATTCCCCACAGAACAGTACACGCAATGCGACATACCTTTGCCACAAGAGCATTAGAAAGCGGTGTGCATATAAAAGTTGTATCAGAACTGCTAGGACACGCAAGCATTCAAATCACACTCGACATCTACGGGCATGTATTGCAGGATTTTGCAGAACAGGAATTGACGAAGTTGGAGGAAACTTATGTATAAAGCATAGGCTAATGGCTAGTTTTTCTTAATATATTTGTCTTTTTCTTGTAATTTGAATATAATTTAGAAAAGGATAAAAGAATGGTTGACCTTTCCGATGAAATTGATGTAGTTAGAGAAGATAACATAACTATATGTTATGTTAAAAATTTTACTGAAAAATTTAAAAACTACATTAAGTCAGTTTTGACAGTTGTGTGCTATGGACCTTCAATAGATAAACCAGAACAAATAAAATACTATCCTTTTGAAGAAACTATTAAAAGTTTTAAAGAAAGATATGATAATAAAACAGAAGATACAAAGAAGGGAATGCTGGGAGAATTACTTGCTCATATTCTTATAAATTTATATGCTGATAACTTAAAAGTGTTTTCGCCTTATTTTAATAAAGAAGAAACTAGTATTCGCAAAAGTTTCGACATTTTATATATTGATACCCAAAAGAATTGTATTAGATATGGTGAAGTTAAATCTGGTGAAAAACCAATTGACAAAACAGTTAGTCAAGCTAATAACGGATTATTGTATGATGCTGAAAGTGATTTGAAAGATAAATTTACATCTTCTGAAAGACTTGCACTCTGGGATAGCGCAAAATTTGATGCAAATGTATATATGCAAAGCGTAGGTAATTTTAATAATGTAAATTTGCATGAACTATTACAAAATGACAGAAATACACATTTATCAAATGATAAAAATGTTATATTGATATCAGTTTGTTTTAATGACGTAAACGACAAAATAAGTCTTGACGAAGTTAAAGCTTATGAAGCAAGACAAAATAAAAGAAATCACTTTTTAAATACTATATTATTCTCAATTCAGAAAAGTACTCTTCAAAAAATTGAAACTTTTTTATATGAGGAGTATGAAAAATGCAGTTAATTACATTGAATAAAATAAGAAATATTGCATATAGAAGTGATGATTTCTATAAATTATACGAGAAATTAATAACACAAGATTCACCAGAATTTTCAAATCAAGAAAAAGTTTTTATACTAAAACTTGCGGTAGTCTTTTTAAATCAAAAAGATGATTATATTAATAAATTGGGTTACAAGATAATATTAGAATATTCTGTTAAGTTTTCTGACTACGAACCTCTGTATGAAATAGCTATTAATTACGGATACATTCCAATTGCAAAATTTATTGAAGAAAAATATTTATGCAATGGTACATTAAAAAATAGCTTCTTTTTAAATTGGCTATCCGCTTTTAATGAAAATTTTAAAAGAAATAATATATATTTGTCTTGTCAGCAAAAAAAATTATTTGATGAGTTTATAAAAGATAAATCTAACAATGTTGCAGTTATAGCGCCTACATCTTATGGTAAATCAGAACTCATTATTGCCAAAGTCAAAGAGAACTTGGACAAACGCATATGCATTATAGTACCTAGTAAAGCATTGTTGGCACAAACAAAAAGACGATTAATAAAAAACGATGATATATGTAGGTCTTTTAAGAAAATAATTACCCACCCAGAATTATTTAAAGGTAATGAAGAGTGTTATATTGCAGTATTGACACAAGAAAGATTGCAAGCATTATTAAATAAGTATCCCAACGCAGTTTTTGATTGCGTTTTTATAGACGAGGCTCATAATATTTTTGGCGAAGAGGATAGGGCTGTATTGCTTGGACAAGTACAATTGATATTACAGAAACGTAATAAAAATACCGTTTTTAGTTACTTTAGTCCTTTTATCTCTGATGTAAATAATTTAAAGTTAAAATATAGCAATATAACAATTAACAAAAATAAGATTACAGAAAATTTAAAATCGGAAAAATTTTATGTATTAAATAATTTCAATGGATTGGAATTTAAACTTTTTGACCAATTCACAAATACTTTTTTTAACTTGCCACTTGATTTAGAAGATACAAATTATATTGAATTTATTAAAAACCACTCCGGGAATAAGAATATTTTATATATCAATAAGCCTCGCGATGTTGAAAGTTTTGTTTTGGACTTTATCAAAACATTGCCAAATATTGAAAATATAGAAAACGATAAGGATTATTTAGCTATTCAAAATTATTCGCATAAAGATTATAAACTATTAGGATGCTTAAAAAAAGGAGTTGTTTATCATCATGCAAGTATGCCTGATATTATAAAATTATATGTTGAAAAAGTGTTTAGTAAAAATCCAAATTTTAAATACATAATAACAACATCTACTCTTCTTGAAGGAGTAAACATTCCTGCTGAAAAAATGTTTTTATTATCTTATAAAAAAGGGAAAAATAAATTATCAAAATCTCAGTTTAAAAATTTAATAGGAAGAGTATGTCGTTTTAGCGAAATTTTTAATACTGATAGAACAAATTTAAAATTACTTATTCCTGAAATATATATTATAGATAACTCTATAATGGGAGAAAGAAGAAATTTAGAAAATTTTATTAAAAGTACGTTAAATACATCAGAAATTAAAGATGATATTAAAAATGTATTATTAGAAAATTTAAAAATTACAAATGATAATAAAGGTAAAATAAACAATATTATAGAATATATTGAGAACACAGAACCAAGTACAATTCCAAATGTAGAAGTTTCTCGAATTCAATCAGAAATCGGCAAATTGTGCTATAAACACAACATTCACGATTTTAATATTAAAGAAAATGAAAAAATATTAATTGCGAATTATGAAAATTTAGATAAAAACATTTCGATAAATAATGCTTGGGATTTATTAGATACTATATATTCTCTATTCTTTAAAAATATAGAAATTGAAGATGATAATATTAAACGTTTTCATAAGGAAGAAACTAGAAAATTTTATGCTAAATTTTTAGAATGGCGTGCTAACGGCAAGTCTTTTAGGGAAATGATATCATTATTTACGCATTATTGGGCAGTAAAAGAAAAAGAACAACCAATTGTGTATGTGGGACAAAAATGGGGCGAAGTCAAAAAAGATGCAAACATTGGTATCTTCCCACTGCATATTGATATATCTGTGAAAACACCTCCACAAAGGGTAAATATTGCTATATTGAGAATTAAAGAAGAACAAGATTTTGTTGATAATTTTTTAATTAAATATGTTGAAATTTTAAATGAATTAAACCTTGTTTGTTGTAATTTTTATAATGCAATAAAATATGGAAGCGCTGACCCTGTAAAAATTTGTTTACTCAAAAACGGTTTTTCTATTGAATTAACAGAATGCTTGACTCAAGAAAAATATATGTCTTATTTAAAATTAGACATCCCTAACAATGAAATTCTTGAGATTGATACAAGCATAAGGGATTTGATGTTACAAGAACAAGAAAATCCAATTTTAGATTTTGAGTTACAATACCATATTCAATAACAACACATTTCACTGCACATGAGTTTAATGAAGTTTAATCAACCTAGTGAAAGAGTGCAAAAATTTATAAAAGAAAGTTAAATTTCGTGGCAAATTGTCTCAAACCGTTACGGGGTGGGCAACCCGAGGCACTCCTCATAACCCGAAGGTCGTTGGTTCAAATCCAGCTCCCGCAACCAATTAAATACTAATAGGGATAGGGCTTTAAGTCTTACCCCTATTTTTTAAGTTTTTAATTTTTTTATCATTGTATTGTATTTTTACGTTTAGTTTGAGAAAACGACTAGTTTGAGTGTATTTGAACAGGACATTGGGGCAGAAGTATTTTTAGGTCCGTGAATAAAAATTTTTGCCAAATGAATAATCAAACTTCCTGTTACCTTTTCTCAAACCAAGTGTTAATTCACATTTATCAAAAGTAACAAAAAGTCCGGTGTATGTTGGCAAAAATCTATTTTTTGCTAGAATAAAAATAGGTTAAAGTTTACGTTAATTGCAGTGTTGGAAAGGAATTTTATGCGTATTGATCCTATTGCTCCTTCTTTTACATCTAATATAAAAAAAGTGAAAGGTTTGAATAAAATCACAATGGAAGAAATAGAAGCAGCTTATAAAAAAGTGAGTGAAATGTCTGACACACCTGAATATAAAGAAAAACTTGCTGAAATGGTAAGCTACAATCGTCTTTTGGCAAAAGAATTAAATGAACTATATAATCTTCCGATCAATTATCTTTTTACTTATACAAAGATTAAAGATTAGGAAATAATTATTTAATTGTTCTAAAGCGGTGTTTTTTCATAAAACTGGCTGTTAATTTATATTGTTTTGGGTGATTTTTGACAAAATATTCAAATTTAATTTTACTTAATATATGTAAGAAAGAGTGTATAAAAGATATTTCTCTTTGGACAGATAAACATATGGTTTCTATGAAATGGAATTCATTATCGAAAATTTCCCATATTATATCCTTTAAAAATCAAGTCTTGTGTTATTTCCTCCAAAGCAACAGTTAATTTGTTAAAATAAAAGCAGATTTATAAAACCTGCTTACAAATATTTTTTATAAAATTTTTCGATTGTATCAAACGGAATTTTATCTAAATTGTAGTATAAATCCGTATGATTGGCATCTTTAACAATCAACAATTCTTTATTATTACCTTTTAGCTTTTTAAACGCATCTTCGGAAAAATATCTGCTATGGGCATTTTCTCCATGTACAATAAGAACAGCACTCTTAATTTCTCCGGCATAAGCAAGGATTGGTAAATTGATTAATGAAAGTGAAGAAGTTGTATTCCAATTGCCGTTTGAGTTAATTGAACGAGCGTGGAAACCTCTTTTTGTTTTGTAATAATTCCAATAATCTTGAATGAACTGGGGTTCATTTCCTGTTAATTTTTCAGGTAAACCGTCAGCTTTGGCATAAGTTCCGTTTTTAAAATCTTCTGTTCTTTGTTTATTTAAATTTTGTTTTAGTTCAAAACGTGCGTTTTCATCCATTGAATCATTGTAGCCAAAAGCATTAACTCTTGTCATATCATACATTGTAGAAGCCACAGTAGCTTTTATCCTCGTGTCAATGGCTGCAGCATTTACTGCAAAGCCACCAAAGCCGCATATCCCTAAAATTCCTATTCTATCAGGATTAACATTTGGATGGTTACTCAAAAAATCAACCGCAGCGCTAAAATCTTCAGTGTTAATATCAGGAGAAGCCACGTTTCTCGGTTCTCCAGAGCTTTCTCCTGTGTAAGACGGATCAAATGCTAAAGTTACAAAGCCTCTTTCTGCCAGACTTTGAGCGTATAAGCCTGAAGCCTGTTCTTTAACTGCCCCGAATGGTCCTGATATTGCAATAGCCGGCAGCTTTTCGAGATTTTGGATTTCTTTTGGTGTATACAAATCTCCGGTAAGAGTAATTCCAAATCTGTTTTTAAAATGCACTTTCTCAATTTTAACATTTTCACTTTTCGGGAAAACTTTATCCCAATCATTATTCTTTGCTGCTGCCATATTGCTTACTCCTATTAGAATTAGTCCTGTAAATAGTATTGTTAAAACGTTTTTTATCATATTCTAATTCTCCAAACTTGTAAGTACTGGGTTTTCAAGATAGTTATATAATCTTTTTACTTCAGAAACTACTCTTGTATCAAGCATTTGAGGTTTTGCTAAATCAAGGGCTGCGATCTGAAGCATTTCGTCTTGTGTTAATTCAAAGTCAAAAACATCTATATTTTCTTCCATTCTATTTTTATGGGTTGATTTTGGAATAACAGCAATACCTCTTTGTATATTCCATTTTAAAATCACCTGGGCTGTCGATTTGTTGTGATTTTTAGCAATTTCCTTTAACAAAGGATTATTAAACATGCCGTTCATCCCCTCAGCAAACGGTGCCCAGGCTTGCGGTTGAATGCCGAATTCGTTTAGGATTTTAATTTCTTCTTCTCTCTGGTAATATGGATGTAGTTCAATTTGATTTATTGCAGGAATAATCTCAAAATTGTAGCATAAGTCCATAATCCTATCTGATGTAAAATTACTTACTCCTATGCTTTTGATCCTTCCTTCATGGTAAAGTTCAACCATTGCCCGGTATGAGCCGTAATAGTCCCCGAACGGCATATGGATTAAATATAAATCAAGATAATCCAGACCAAGATTTTTTAGAGATTTTTCGAATGCTGTTTTTGTATTCTGATAGCCCATTTCCTGAATAAAAGCTTTTGTGGTGACAAAAAGTTCTTCTCTTTTTATTCCGGAATTTTTAATCGCACATCCTACAGCTTTTTCGTTTTGATAACTGCTTGCAGTATCAATTAATCTATAGCCAACAGATAGAGCGTCTTCTACAACTCTCTGACAAGTTTCATTATCGACCTGGAAAACTCCAAAGCCCAAAACCGGCATTTTTATACCATTATTTAATTTAAGTGTCTGCATTGAATACTCCTATCCTAAATATTGATTAAAGTAAGAAACGAGTTTTGCTACAACTTGTTCCACAAATTGTGGCTTGTCATATAAATCAACATGTGTTGCATCTTGAATTGTAAATATTTCTTTTGGTTCAAGTGCTTTTTGGTAACAGTCTTCGCTGTAATATAAAGTATCAGCCTTAGAGCCGACAATTAATAAAATTGGTCTTGGGGAAACTGTTTCAATATGACTGAACGCATCCCATGCTGCAAGTTTGTCGTTGCTTGAGACAAGGTACCTGTTAGTTGTTGTAGGGTAAAAACAACGCTCTGTTCTGTAGTATTCACTCGCCTCCTTAACTATAGTTGATGGTGCATTTGCTATTTCTTCAGGGGTTTCCGGAACATATTTCCAATATTTTGGCTCTTTGCCCCGAGCTTCTGAAGTTCTTGCTTCGGCTACCTGTTTTAAAAGATTTTGCAAAAAGTTTTCTTCATTCACACCTGGAAATCCGTTTTTTGCGCTATTGCCTACATCCCAAGTACTTATTCCTGCTGCGGCTTTAATTCTTAAATCTGTTTGAATGGCATTCATTGTATACCCGCCGCCTGCACAAACTCCCATTGCTCCGATTTTTTCTTCATCAACAAAAGGTAATGTTACTAGATAGTCAACAGCAGAATGAATATCCTCAACTCTGCTTGTAGGATCTTCAAGACACCTTGGCATCCCCTCGCTTTCCCCCTGATGGCTTGCGTCAAATGCTAAAGCTACATATCCGTTTTGAGCTAAATGCCATCCATATAGTGATGAACACTGTTCCTTTACACCTCCTCCAGGATGAGTTAATACGACAGCAGGATACTTTTTATTTTTATCAAAAGTTGGCGGTAAAAATAACAATCCTGCAATATTCAAATCAAACTTTTTAAAAGTAATTTTTTTACCTTCCTTGTAATGTGTATCATACAACATTTTATTACTCTCCTTTGGTTAATGTTTTAATAATTTTGGCAGGATTACCTGCTGCAATCGAAAATTGCGGGACATTTTTAGTAACGACACTTCCAGCTCCAATAACTGCCCCCTCGCCGATTTCTACTCCTGGTAAAATTGTAACATTTGAACCTATCCAAACATTATTACCGATTTTTACCCGTTTCGGTGTCATATTAGCTCTTTTTTCAGGGTTAAAATCATGGTTTAAAGTTGCAATCACGACTGAATGGCCGATTAAAACATTATCTCCTATTTCAATTCCGCCCTGATCCTGAAACTTACAGCAGGCATTTATGAAAACATTTTTCCCAACGGTTATATTTATTCCGCAATCCGTATAAAACGGTGGAAACATTCTAAAACTTTTATCAACTTTTTTGTCCGTAAGTTGAGAAAATATTTCGACAATTTCTTCTGGAGTATGGTACTTATTGTTAAGTTCCATTGTGATCTTCAAGGCTTCCTGGCTTTGTGTATGAAATTTTTCAAATACTTTGGTGCCTTTTTCAACGTTTTTTTGTGTAGCCATATATTTTAAAAAATCTTCGTTATTCATAGAATTATTATGTACGATTCTAGTAGAAATAGCAAATACTTATATCGTATATTTAGAAATGCTTGACAGGTATTTCTAAATTAAATAAAATAAATTTATGGAAATCAGAGTACTAAAATATTTTTTAACGGTGGCGGAAGTGGGAAATATCACTAAGGCAGCCAATCTTATGCACCTGACCCAGCCTACATTATCCCGCCAGCTGCAAGATTTAGAAAAAGAATTAGGGCAAAAGCTTTTTGTAAGGGGAAATCACAGTATTTCTCTAACTCCGGAAGGAATGCTTTTAAAAAAACGTGCTGAGGAAATAATAGAACTTGTAGAGAAAACAGAAAATGAATTTTCTACAATTAAAGATGACGTTGCAGGTGATATTTTTATCGGTTCAGGTGAAACTAAATCCATTAAGATTATAACTGATGTTATGAAAACCTTGAAAAAGGATTACCATAAAATCAAATTTCACATAGTTTCGGGTGACAGTGAAGATCTTGTTGAAAGGTTAGATAAAGGATTATTGGATTTTTGCGTATTGATTCAACCTTTTAACCTTGAGAAATACAACTACATTGATTTAGGTGAAAAAGATACATGGGGAATTTTGCTTAGGAATGATGATCCAATGGTAAAAAAGAAAAATATAAAAATTGATGATTTGATAGGATTGCCTTTGCTTATTTCAAGACAGGTAATTAAGAAAACTATTGAGGATAACCCTATATTAAATTGGTTTGGCGAGGATTACGACAAATTGAATATTGTAGGAACTTATAATCTTTTATACAATGCGGCAATTATGACAGAAGATAAAATAGGTTATGCTCTGGGGCTGGACAGATTAATTGCAACAACAATTGACAGCCCGTTGTGTTTTCGACCTTTAGAACCCAAACTTGAAGTAGGTATCAGCATTGCCTGGAAGAAAAACCAGATATTTTCAAAGCCGGCAAAGTTATTTCTTGAAAAATTGTATGAAAAGTTTAAGGTAAATATAATAAATTGTTAAAAATGCTTAAACAGAGGTCCATAAAAGTCTGAATTGTTCATCTGGCTTTAACTTAGAAACCCGAAAGCAGGAATTATCTGTATAATTATACAATTCTGATTTTAAAGCCTAATATTCTTAAAACTTTTTTTGCATCTTCGTATGAAACAGAAAAGATTGGATTCGGCATTTTAGCTTTTTTGTCGGAAATTCCTCTCAAGTATTCTTTTCCGCCATATCTTGGATGCGTTTTGTCTGTAGATAAAATTTTAATATCTTTTTTAAACGGATTATTTCTATACCATTTACGTGGCATCCATCTTTCTTCAGGGTATAAATAATTTACCGGCATTATAAGAGGGTTCTTATTTAACATATATTTATTAAGCATACTCTCATCGTGCCAGAGAGGTACTACACCGTTATCCATGTCAATATGAGTTAATCGGGACAGTTCTTCGCACATTTCAAGGAATGAAGCCCCACTTCCTCCGTTTAAAGCTCCGGTTGCGTAATGCTTTCCTGCACCATATGGGATATATGCCTGCGATTCAGGGTTTCGGTCGTAGGTGAATTCATCAGGATGTTTATTGTAAAATGCAGGGTGGGAACCTGTTATTAACCAGTCATTTTCTTCGTTTGGCAAAATTTCTTCTCTTACATAATTTAAGAATTTGGTATTGGCATTGAAGAAAAATATGTAGTCATATTCTTTTAACGCTTCTTTTTGCTTTAAAAATATATCAAATCTCAGCATTGTATCATACGGCCAGCCTAATTTTTCCTGATGAATTTTTAAAATATTATCATTTTCCTCAAAATTCAGATGTTCTGCATCAGTAAATACAAAATATTTTTTCTGCGCATCAGGTAAGAAATACTTTTCACAACTTGGATAGAATTCATCCCAGAAACACACATATCGTCCGGTAACAATATATAAAACAGCTACTTTATTTCTCATAAAATAATAATAACATAAATATATCGTTACTTAAATTCAGAACTTATAACTCTGTCCATAAGTTCCTGCCAGGTTTCATTTCTTTCTCTTTTATAAAGTTTTACGCTGTCATACCAGTCGCAATGGTTTAAATCCATATGCCAGCGCCAGTTATACTGATAAGGCAAAAGAATTGCGCATTTTTTGCCAAGAGCGCCTGCAACATGTGCAAGAGAAGTGTCATTACAGATAACCAGGTCCATATTTTCTACAGCGGCAGCTGTGTCTGAGAAGTTTTTAAATGTATGGCTGATGTCTATAATATTTTTATCCTGAAGCTTTTTCAATTCTTCAGAGCCTTCATATGTCTGGCATGAATATACCTGTATATCAGGCAGAGCGAATAATCTGTTGAACGCTTCAACGTTGATTACCCTGCCTGTTTCATAAAACGTATTACCCTGCCATTTAATACCTATTTTTGTTTTGGAATTGTTGAAAAATGTTGTTTTATAATAATCAGTTTTTGTCTTATCGGCGGATAAATATTTTGAAACCGGTTTAAATATATTCCGGTTGTCCCTTCCTAAAAGGTAAGGAAGGCTGAGAATTGGGGCATGAACATCAAATGATATACTCTTCTCATCTTTAAATGTATCCATAATCTCAATATCCGGAAAGTTTTCCCGAAACCATTCAGCAAGTTCCTGCTGGGGTTTAAAGATAATTTTTCTGCATCTTGTTTGTAATTCCCGCAGGTAGCGTGCAAACATAATTACATCTCCGAAACCTGCTTCATAATATACATAAATTGTTTTGCCAAAGATTTGTTCGCCCTGCCACAATGGGGCTTTTAGTGTTAAGTTCGGGTAGGTAACCTCCTGTGTTTTAATTGCCGTTTCTCTGCAAAGCCGCTCCTCAAAATATTTGAAACCATGTTCGTAATCTTTTTTTCTGAAATAGGCAAGTGATAAGAAATATTTGCTTTCCCGGTCATCAGGATTAATTTTTAAAACTCTGTTGTAATAATTAATTGCTCCATGAGGATTGTTTAATAACAGATATAATGCCGCAAGGTTAAAGTTCGCCTTTTCTGAATGAGGTTTTAGCTGGAGCGCTTTAAGGTAAGCTTTTTCAGCCTCTTCAAAGTTTAAGAGGCTTTTATATGCCAGACCCAGGTTAAACCATAATGTGAAACTGCCATTATCTGTCAGGAATGCTTCTTTGATAATGCAAATTGCTTTTTCCCATTCTTCCTGTTTTATATAAATTCCTGCAAGATTTTCATAGTAATAAATGTTTTTTTCATATTTGATTGCCTGTTTTATAAATTTTTCAGCATCACTAATGTTCTTTGTCTGGTATTTTAAAAGTCCGAGCAGATTTAAAGCTTCGCTGTTATGCGGATTTTCTTTAAGAACCTTAATATAAAACTTTTCTGCATTTTTATAATCCCCTTGAGAATGCAGAGAGAATGCTTTATTCAAATTTTCTTTTGCCAAATCCATAGTCCGCCTTTGTCTTTCCAGTATACCAGAAAATGTCAAAGGCGGAAATTTTTAACAATTACTTCATATCAAATATTATAATAATGGACTCATCTGCAATTCCTGTTATATTAATTAGTTCATCTTCTTCTCTTATTCCCAGACCATCACCTGCAAAAAGTTCCGTATTTTTTATAATAACCGAGCCTGTTGCTACATGTATCCAGATTTTTCTTGATGGTCTTAGCTGATATGATACAGTTTTTTCTTTTTCTATTATCGTTTCATAAACGTTTGCATCCTGATAAATCTTAAACGCATTATCTTCACCTTCCAGTGATCCGATAAGGCATAACTTGTTCAGCATTGCCTCCCGCGGAAAGTTTTTCTGCCCGTAACCTGGTGAAATATTTTGAACATTAGGCATAATCCAAATTTGTAGAAAGTGAACAGGTACTTTGTCAGAAGCATTAAATTCACTGTGGAAAATCCCTGTGCCTGCACTCATTTTTTGTATATCGCCGGCTTTCATAACCGAAGTATTTCCCATACTGTCGCGGTGTTCAAGTTCTCCGGAAAGGACAATACTTATTATTTCCATATTGTCGTGCGGGTGCAGCCCAAAACCCTCTGACGGTGCTACAATATCATCATTAATCACTCTGAGCGGACCAAACCCCATATGTTTTACATCTATATAGTTAGCAAATGAAAATGTATGTTTGCTGTCCAGCCAGTATAATTTTGTACTCCCGCGTTCATTGCTTTTTCTAATTGTATACATATTTTTCTCCTTTAGCAGATGCAGTATAGCCGGGATGATAAAATAAAAAATTCATAGCCCGGTCTAAGCAGAAAGCAGAAAAATTGCTTTTAGTTTGTGTAGAAATTTTAGACTTAACGGTTAAACAGTTCTGTAATCAAATTTTTCACAGCAGGTATTATTATTCTATTGTTCCCAAAAAGGAAAGGAGAAATATCACATGAGTTTTAACCCGTTGAAGGAAAAGGGAATTTCCCTTGAAAAGCAGCTTAGAAGCTGGCATAATATTGCCCACAGGCACTTTAACAAATATGAAGTTGATTGTTATACACGCACCAGACAGATTTTAATGAATGGTATTGAAATTGAAGCGTGGAATTTTAAACATAATTTTGCAAGAATTACAGATGATGAGGAAACTAAACAGTTTCTGGCTATGACAAAAAGAATAGAGGATATGCAGCAGACAACTGTTAACTGGATGTCCCCTGCGGATCAGTCTGTTTTGGAAACGACTTTAGGTTACGAGCAGGTTGCAGTTGATTTAACTGCCTGGCTTGCACAGAATGAACCGGATGATTATGTTAGAGAAACATTTAACTTTGGTTTGCTTGAAGATTTCGACCACCTGTACAGATACAGCCAATGGGCATATATGGAGCATGGTATTGATCCGGATGATATAGTACAGGCGCAGACAGATATTATGATAAGCCGTCCTACACAAAACCACCATAATGACAATATTTTAAGACTTAGAGAACACTATGACAAAGCAACAGCTTCTCCACAGACCAAAGTTAATATTCTTACACTTGTTTCCGGAGAACAGCAGACTCATAATTATTATGCAGAACATGGTATGGAATACGGAAATGAATGTTTGCGGGAAACCTACGCTGAGATTAAAGACGTTGAAGAAGAACATGTTACTATGTACGAATCTTTGATTGATCCTACAGAATCTTTATATGAGAAACTACTTCTTCATGAATTTACAGAAGTTTGTACATATCATAACTGCATGGCTGATGAGGTTGATGATATGCTGAAACCTGTCTGGGAAGAGTTTCTTGCATATGAGTTAGGTCATTTGCAGGCAGCGGCTGAACTGTTTAAAAAACATGAAAGACGTGATCCGGAGGAGGTTATCGGTACAGAAATAGTTTATCCTTGCAGATTTAAATCACAAAAGGAATATGTTACAAATATTCTGGAAAACGAAATTGATAAACGTTTAGGGCTGGATAAGGATTACACTGTAATTAAAAAACTTCCAGACAACTGGCCTAGTTACAAAGTTCAGGAAAAAGTCGGTGAAGACGGTTCTCCAACCGAAATGACAATTAAGGTAATTGCAACCCAAAAGGATCGCGATCTTGTTATTGCTTCGGACAAGTTGAAGAGAGAACAGGCAAAATTGATTGAAAGAGGGCTTGAACCTAAAGCGCAGGCTCCTGATACAGTCAGTGCCGATGAATTTAAAAAGATGAGTTCTCAAAAGTTTGAAATGTAACGCTTCCATAAGAGGGATTTAATTATCCCTCTTTTTTGTATAAAATATTCCTATGAATAAAAAGAATAATATAAAGAGTATATATTCTAATTTTGCACTTTTAACTACTGCATTTATCTGGGGAGTTTCTTTTGTAGCTCAAAAATCAGGTATGGCTTTTGTTGGTCCGTTTACCTTTAATGCTGCAAGAACTTTTCTTGGCGGCTTAAGCCTGCTTCCGGTTATAGGTGTTTTAAAAATGATTTCTATGAAACATGATACAAGAACATCCCAGGAAAAAGCTGCTCAGCATAAAATCCTTGCTAAAGGCGGTATGTTGTGCGGGTTTCTTTTGTTTTCAGCCCTTACAATAAATCAGTATTGTATGGTTTATGCTCCGGCAGGAAAAGCAGGGTTTATTACTTCTTTGTACGTTATTTTTGTTCCGCTTATTGCTGTTTTTATGAAGAAGAAGCTCCGGTTTAACGTTAAAATTAGTATAGTACTTGCTGTAATCGGATTATATCTTTTGTGTTTTAAAAATACAGGTCATGTTGAAATAAGCGATGCTCTGCTGCTGGTTAGTTCCTTCCTGTTTGGTTTGCATATAATTGTTGTTAATTATTATTCACATAAAGTTAGTTCTGCAAAACTTTCGTGTGTGCAATTTTTTACAGCCTGTTTACTTTCTGTTCCTTTAATGTTTATATTTGAACACCCACAGCTTTCTGCTCTCAGAGCCGGAATTGAGCCTATTCTTTTTTCCGGTATTCTTGCAACTGGTGTAGCCTATACGCTTCAGATTTTCGGGCAGAAAGGCACAAGTCCGGTGATTGCTTCTCTGATACTTAGTTTGGAATCTGTATTTGCCGTACTTGGCGGTATGGTTATGCTCGGTGAGAGTATGATTTTCAGAGAAGCAATCGGATGCGTTTTTATGATTAGTGCAATTTTGCTTTCACAGCTTCGCTTCCCGCCTGCAATATCATATCCAGGCAAGACCGATAGAAAAAATTGAAATTAAAAGTGAACCTACTAATGCACTTAAAAATCCGCTTACCTCAATTCCCGGAACAAGGTATGCTACAAACATAAACAGCAGTGCGTTTATCACCAGAGTGAAGATTCCAAGTGTCAATATATTTATAGGGAGTGTTAGCAACAGCAGTACAGGTTTTATAAAAGCATTAATTAATGCTATTACTACAGCTGCTATCAATGCTGTTGTGAAGTTTTCGATTGAAATACCCGGGGTTACCCAGCCGACAAACATAATTATAAGTGCTAAACCTAGCCATTTTAATATCATTAAAAACATATTTTCTCCTTATTTTTTTATTATTTTAAAGCAGTTAAAAAATATTTCAATACCGGAAAGTTTAATAAAAAAAGCAGGTATTTTTTGAATACCTGCTAAAATTATTATTTTATAAAATTGGATGCAATATACATTCCTATTAAAACAATTACAAAGAACAAAAGACCTCCGAAAACTTCGTTCCTATTGTAATTAAACTGGGCAGGATGCCCTGTTTCCTGTTTAGTTTTCTTATCCATATTTGCAATCTCCTTATCTCAAAAATCGTAAATAAATATAGATGGAGCTTAGTATCAAAGAAATAAGCATAACAATGATACCGTACTTCATAAATCTCATAAACGAAATCGGATAATTTTTGGAAGCCGCAGTTTCAGAAACTATAACATTTGCAGCTGCACCTATAATTGTCATGTTGCCGCCAAGGCAGGCACCTAATGACAAACACCACCATAACGGTTCGGCATAGCTTGCGCCCATAACTTTTTCAATTTCTAAAATCATAGGTGTCATAGTTGCAGTATATGGAATATTATCAATAATACCGGAGATAAAGCCTGAGCCCCAGAGAATTAACAGTGAGGTTGCAGCCTGAGAGCCCTCGGTAATTTTGATAATCCAGTTTGCCATTAATGCAATACCGCCGGAAGCTTCAAGTCCGCCGATAATTATAAATAAGCCGATAAAGAAGAATATTGTATTCCATTCAACTTCTTTGCATATTTCAGAAGGTTTTTCAAATATCAGAAGTATGCTTGCACCAAGCATAGCCATAACTGATGTTTCAATATGTGTTATATCATGTGTTATAAAACCTAATATTACACCGGCTAATATGATAACACTTCTAATCATAAGAGCTTTATCTGTTATTGTATGCGAGTTATCAAGCAGAGCCACCTGTTCCATTTTTTCTTTTGTAGTTACAAGGCTTTTACGGAAAAATAATGCCATTACGCCAAGAACAACAAGTAAAATAATGAAAACTATCAGTGTTAATTCTTTTACAAAATCCATAAAAGAAAGTCCGGCAGCACTGCCGATAATTATGTTTGGAGGATCCCCGATAAGAGTTGATGTTCCTCCTATATTTGATGCAAAAACTTCTGTAATTAAAAAAGGAATAGGATTGATGTCGAGCTTTTTAGCAATAAAGAATGTTACAGGCATAATCAAAATAACTGTTGTAACATTATCAAGAAATGCTGATGTAACTGCGGTAAATAAGCCTAAAACAAACAATATAAGTATAGGCTTTCCGCCTGTATGCTTCAAAAGTTCATTAGCAATCCAGTTGAACATTCCGCTTTTTGTCGCAATACTTACAATAATCATCATTGCAACGAGCAAAAATATTACATTAAAATCAATATAATTAATAAAGTACAGGCTGTTGATTGCATCGCCTGCCATTTTATGCTGGCTTAAAAGCCCTAAAAGAATTGTTGCTACAGCACCAAGAAGTGCCACTGTTGCTTTTGGAATTTTTTCCAGAGCAATAAATATGTAGGCGATAATCAATATTGCCGCCGAAACTCCGACACTGTGTGCCTGAACAAAATTTAATATATCCATTTTAAGTACTCTCCGATTTCGTTTATTACATTTGTTGTTTTAATATTTTAAACGAAATTAAGGAGCACGCGGATTAATCTCATACCTGAAATTATAAGGATTTGAACAAAAATCCGGGTTGAAGGTTAATGTAGGCTTTTTGTTTAAGAAAAAACTTTCCAAACTTACAAAATCAGGTGTGACTTCCGGAATATGAATTATCTTTTTATTATGATTTCTAAGCGAATAATCGGAATTTGATATGTCAGTTGTTATATTTTTGAGGTTAAATGTATCGTTATTATTAATTTCAAGAGTTTTATTGATACTTACTACAGTCTGTGTAAAGCTGTGAACTGAAGGCACAGTGCTTCTATGTCCCGCAAACACAAAACCTATTAATAAAAAAGTCAGTATCATAAAACATTTTTTCATGATACTGACATATTATTTAAAAAGTGAAAATTTTTCAACAAGCTAAAACAATATTATCTTTTGATAGTATCATTAGATTTCAAATATTCTTTAGCTTTTTCATCTGTGACATACATTTTACCGTCTTTTTTGATAAAGATTTCAAATATATCCGGATCAGAGCATTTTTCAGGATCAGTTTTGTTATACATACAGTTAGGTTTTTTATCGGAGCCGTTTACATCGACTTTAATTTTTGCATCTGTGGTAAAGTCTGTTATAGGCATTATCCATTCAATACCATCACTTGAAATAAATGCTATTTGGTTGGCAACACAGTTCGGAACATCATCGACAGTGTTTACTTTTGTTGCAAATAGTTTGCAGAATTTTGTATTGCCTGAAATAGATGAATCTATAGCTGCAGGTTCGATTTCATCAAATCCTTCTTTACCGAGTTTGGTAGCATACATATCTTCATCGTTTACAAGTTCTGTAACGATCCTTTCTGCAAGATAATATGCTTTTTTGAACAAAATTTTATTTTTAGCCGGTTTGACCTGCATTATTGCCGGAATTAACATTGTTGCAATTATTGACAGAACTGCAAGACATACCATCATTTCCGCCAAAGTAAAACCATATCTTTTTAATGTTATTTTCATTTGCCATTGTCCTTTTTTATTTTTATTTCTACCAAATTATAACTATAGATCCAGGTGCACCTGCAGTAGCTGCAACATTTGTATAGCTTGTGTCAGAGCAGCTTATTGGACCTGTGTATGATGAGCTCAGCGTATTACCGGCAAATTTTCGGATATGTGTACTAATCCAGCAGTTATCTTGCGAAGTACCGCCATTACCGCCTCTGCCGAAAGTATTCAGGTCAATTCCATCACCTTCCGTAGGTGGAACATCATTCATATTGGTAACATTTGCAGCTCTTTCATAAGTTGATATTGAGCCTATATGGTTAGGTGAAATTCCTGTATGGGTATTTGCACTATCTTCAGCTTCAGATGGATACCCTGGTGCCGGAGGCAGTATTTTTACAGGAAGCGGCTGCTTACCTTTTCCTCCTAATCCACCGGGAACTGATAATGCTCCGTTAGACATACTGGTTTCTTCTCCCGGATTACCATCATCTCCTGAACCTAAAGCGGGTGCTGCACCACCTCTTCCTGGTTTAAGATCAACAGTATTTGATTTAAATGAACGTACAAATATTGCAAGATATTCTCCAGCAGTTCCGCCTTCTCCTGCTGTCATATATTTTGTATCATACTCATGACTCCAAGAGTAACTAGGAGAGTGTTCTCCTGCTGAACAGCTATTGTCGCAGCTTCCGTTACAATAACCATCTGAACCGTCACTACCTGCTGTGGCATTATAGCAGTATGAATAATCAGAACAAGGTGTTCTTGTTGCCGGGCTGCCTCCTGTTCCGCCATAGGCTGTACAAGAAGCTACAATACTTCCATTTTGACTGATTGCAGCTGATGCATTTCCGCCGTCTCCACCGGAAAGACCATCATTAATATAAATACTTGAACTGTAATCACTCCCACTGCTTCCGCTGTCGTTAGTTGCTTCATGTTTTAAACCAAGACCTACCGCTACAGAACCTGTATTACAGGTTGCACTGGAGCCTCCCGAGCCACCTGGAACTGTTCTATCCAGAACTTCAGCTGACCAGCTGCAGCTGACTGCCTCTGTTGACATTGCTGTACAGTCTGCTTCAGTCATTCCGGCAGTTTCATTGGAACCGCATCTGCACTTTCCTGTACTTCCAAGATAACTCTCACCTGCGCCGGAACCATCACCGCCGCTTCCGGAAGTTGCACAGGCATATACCACATCTCCTGCGACAAAACCTTGCCAGTCAGAAAGTGTCATATAAAACGGACTTCCGTTAATTTCACTTTCAGTCCAGCCGTAAGCAGTTTTAGTACCGCTTTCATTAACGCTGTTTCGTGTATTCCCGTCATATCCTGCATCTCCACCGGCACCGCCGCCGCCAACAAGCTGAATATAGAAATATGAAGCTTTTGCAGGCGGTTCAAATTTACATTCTGCTACTTCTCTTTTATACAAACGGGCTTTTTCAACATATCTTTCTTCCATTAGTTTGCCTTCGCTTGTTCTGTAGCAGGTATATTTACCATGAACTATTTTTTTAGGAACACGACTGTGTTTTTTTGTAATAACAGACATAGAGCCTGCTGTAATAAGTGATGCTATCATAAGTAACAACAGCATTTCAACAAGTGAAAAACCTTCTTTTAAAATGGATTTATTATTATTAATCATAATTAACCAGACTCCTATTATTGATAGATTATTACCAGATTATAACAGCTCCACCGTCGTTTCCGGGTTGACCTTTTGCTCCTCCGTTCCCTGGAGCAGCTGTAATTATACCGCTTTCAACACCAATTGCATTAAGATAGGTGTTAAATTGCGATACATCAGCCCCATCTGTCATATTTGATTGTATTGTAAGTGCAAACTTAAAAGTTTTATCATCAGGTTCTTCATATGTAACCATATTACCGTTAAGAACAGTTTGGCTGTTAATGTCAATATACTTTAACTGTTCGGTAACATATGCGTCATCATTTGTGCCGCCCATATCATCTTCTTTACAGTATGAAATCTGTACATATTCTGTATAAGCATTACAAACCGGCTGCCTTGCGCATGCATATTTTGCATTTATAACACTACAGCCTGATACGTTATTGCCGTTCATAGTTGATTTATCAAATCCGTATGTTCCACCGCTTACAGAAGCAATTGTTTTCGTTCCGGTTGATTCTATTGAGTTAACTATTGACTGTGTTGCAGAACCCCCAACCGCAGCTCCTCTTCCCGGAGTAATTTCGAGTTCTTTTTCAATACTTGTTACAAAGAAACTTTTGTACTCACCAGCACCACCGCCATGGCCGCTGCTTGACGCTGAACCGGCACCGCCTCCTCCTACAAGGTTAATAACATAATAAGGCGCATTTTTTATAGGTTTAAATTTGCATATACTTACCGACTCTAAACTCCGCGGTATATTTTCAACAAAATACTGCTGTTTTAATGAACCGTTTGAGTAGTAGCATTCAAATCTTCCATGAGGTGTTTTTTCGGTTACTCTGTTTCTTTTCTTTGTAAAAACATTAGCACAGGCAGTTACGAATATAGCAACTATACCCATAACTACCAGTGTTTCAAATAGTGAAAATGCTAATTTATTATTTTTATCTATATTTATCATTTATTTTCCTTACCACACTATAACAACGGCTCCGCTGTTACCCGGTTGTGCCGGACATACTGATTCAGTTCCGCTTATTGTTTTAAGAACATTTCCTCGTTTATCTATACATTGGTATGCTTGGCTTTTGTTTACTGAATGGTATTCTTCATTGGTAACAAATACCCCGTTGATATGGATTTGTTCAATTGAGTCAGTATTTCTAACGATAGAATATGCTCCATCTCCGCCCATACCGGTCATAGTACCTGTAATCTTGGAAGGCATTTTGCTGTCTTCATCTAACTCAATGAATGTAGAGAAGCCTGAAGCAACAGCAAATCTTGCATCTGCATCTACAGCTCCCTGATCGGTCGGAGCACCGCCTTTGAGCCAGAAACTATAACTCCCGCCAAGGCTGTTGCCTTTGCCGCCTTTGGCTCTTATAGCTTCGGAATTTGAAGCATTTTTAATTTTAATTAAAGTATCACCGCCATCGCCGCCTGCAGGGTTTGAAATGCTTGTACCAGGTGTTCCGCCTTTACCTACAGTTATGTCAAGAGATTCGTTGATACCAGGGAAGAACATTGATTGGTATTCACCTGTATTACCCATATAGCCGTATCTGGTAGCGGCTTTTGTACCTTGTCTTTTATATGATACATCCGGGAGGCTGAAGCTTCCAGAGCTACCGCTATAACGAGGACAAGATTCATTTGTAAAACAGCCTTCTCTACCGGAACCGCCGGAGGTTGAGCCGGTTATCGGCGTACATGTAGAAGTTCCGGTTGAGCCTGAAGTACCATTAACAAGAGGGTCAGAAGAATCTGAACCGTTAGTTCCACCGCCTAACAAGCAGCTTCCGTCAGGGTATTTTAAAGTAACATTACCGCCAGATTTTGAACCACTGTATTCAAATGTCATATCCATAGGGGCTCGTGTTGTAAACTCTGTACAATCTCCATCACCGCCATCGCCGCCTCTGGAACGATTAATGTCGCCATTTTCATATTTTTTTGCAGTACCTACGCCGCCATCACCGCCTGCAGCGCAAGCACTAAGGGTAACTGTTGGAGGTTGAGTATTCCATATATCTTTCAGCCAGGTAGGGCAGGAGCCTTCTGCATCTCCTCCATTACCTGCATCGCCTGTGTCTGAAATTATACAATTACTTTGAGTATAAGTTCCGCTTAAAGAGTTACTTGTTGTTGGTGATTTAATTGTACCGGATTCATATATTGGTGTTGTAGAGTTTGGGTCTTCTGTGATATATGTACCGCCGGCACCACCGCCAATTGCTTGAATAATGAAGAATGAAGCTTTTACAGGCGGAGTGAATTCACACTTTGTAACCTCTTTAGGTGTTGTTTCTCCATAAATTTCGTCTGCAGTATACTGCATAAGTTTTTCACCATCATAGTAGCATTCAAAACGACCATGAGGAAGTCTGTCAGTTTTTTTAGGTATTTTCTTATATGCAATAGGAGCAAGTGAAACTATTAAAAAAGATAATATCAAAAGAACCAAAAGCATTTCTGCTAAAGAAAACGCATTTTTAGAGTTTTTAGTAACTCTGTTAAGAATATTATTCATACTCAAAATCTCCATTGTTCAGCCAAAAATAATCAATCCCGTATATCTATTATACCACATATTTTACGAAATGTAACTATTTTTTGTTGAATTTAAATAAAACTTAACTCTCCTTATTCTACGGTTTTATCAATCTTGACACATCCACTATTCTTATGATATAATATAAAAGTATTACCTCTGGGGGTTGTTGGATTATGTTCAAGTTTTTTAAGAAAAAAACAGCATTAACATTGGCAGAGTTGATGATGGTTTTTGTTGTTATTGGTGTAATTGCTTCTATTGCTGTTGTTACCATCAAACCTTTTGAAAAATCTGTAAAATGGATTTATTACCGTATGTACCATACAATTAATACTGCCATTTATAATGCTATGTTTACCAGGGCAGAATTCCCGACAAACTCTGTTGATTTTTGCAATGCTCTTTTAGAATTTATTAATTCTAATGAAAATTATTGTGATATTAATAGAATTGTAAGTTTGACAACAACAGAATATCCTGAGGACAAAATTCAGATAATTGCATCTAACGGCGTACGTATTTATATTTCGGCAAATACTGACGGTACTCCATATACACATACTGAAACTGAGTCAAACGGTATGAGTACTACTTATAAATACTTTGTTGTAATTGCAGATTTAAATGCCGAGAAAAGACCAAATACACCTATTTGGACTGAAAAACAGATGGCAGATATTGTAGCATTCGTTGTAACTGATTCAACCGAGGTTATTCCTGTCGGATACCCTGAAATTGATACACGTTATATGTATGCAAGAGTTGTTTATCCGCCTATAAGCTCAGATGAGGTTGACGACAACCTTTCCGAGGCAACTTCTTATTACGAAGCCAAGCATAGAGCCTGGGGCAATACTATTGATTCGTCAGAAGCTATGTCATTTAACTTCCAGGATGATTTTCCTGAAGGCTCTCCGTTCAAACTGCCTGCTTCAGCTTATCCTACTCCACCATCTGTCGATATTGACGAAGGATGTATGGAAACCAATTCTCCTTGTTATGTGAAAATAGAAGAATATGACTAGGGATTGGATTGTTTCTTGTTTTTTTTATTAATTTATGCTAATTATGTTGTTAGCTAAATATTTTTATGCAAAATTTTGAGGGTATTATGGATAAAAAAGTTATAGTTATTTCTTCTCTTCTTACAATCACAGCAATCATCGGAGCTTCCGGTATTTATGCTTATAATTCTTCTTTTGTATCATCTAATGATGCTGTAATTGAGCCAGATTTTATTGCTGTTGATGCTGAAAATTCCGGAAAGGTTAAAAATATTTTTGTTAAGCCAGAACAAAATGTTACAAGAGGACAGGTTCTTGCAGAAATTGAAGTTGTCGAAAACGTTGTTGTTCCGGCAAAGGTTAAATCCGGATCTGATGTTAATGCTACTAAGGCAAAGTTAAATGATGCGGAAGAAAACTATAAACATTTTGCCATTATGTATAAAGATGGTGTTATTGCCCAGGAAGAGTATGATCGTTCGTTAAATCAGCTTACAAAAGCGCAGGATGACTATGAAAAAGCTTTGCAAACATCCGGTACTGTTCAAAAGCAGAAATCTGTTGTTAAGACTAATGTTACCACATCAAAAGTTTATGCTCCTAAAGATGGTGTTGTAAGTCTGAGCTATTTGAATAAAGGCGAAACTGCCGTTAAAGATAAGCCTATTGTTCTTTTGGATTCCAATAAACCAAAGGTAACCGCTTATTTCAATCCTAAATATGCTGAGGAATTAAAAATTGGTCAGGAAGTAGATATTCATATGAAAAAATATCCAGCAAAGAGGTTTACAGGAGTAATTAACGCTGTCGGGACAGAGCCTGAAATGAATACAGAAAAACAGTCGCTTGTAATTCCTGTCCAAATAACTTTTAAAGATGATCTAAACGGTTATGCACTTGCAAAAGGACAGCCTGTTCAGGTTAAGTTTAGAAAGTAACATTTTTTAAACTTTAGAATGGCAAAAAAAATTTTTTTTAGGTTATACTTAATCTGGGAATTTAAATAACCTGAAAAAATATGGTAAAACGTGTATCTAATGAAACTAAATCAAATATATTCGGTTCTTTTCCAAATGAGAAAAAGGTTAGAAAAGGTTACTTAAGTTACCGTAATCATAGAACTGAAAGTGTTGATACATTTACGTCAGTAAAAACTGCCGCAGGCGCGGCAATTGGTACAATTCTTCCTGTATTGTACTTCTTGAAAAAACGTGACGGCAGACTAAAAGGGATAAAACAGTTCTTCTCTCTGCAATATGGATATAAAGAAATGATGGCTGTGAGTCTTTCTGCAATTATCGGCGGGGTTTTGGCTGGTATGTCCGGAGAGAAAAATCCTTTACACCGTAAAAGAAAAAAGAATGAGGCTGTATTTCAGTTTATGAACACTGCTGTTCCGGCAACTCTTGTATGTGGTGCTGTTAAATTTTGCGAGCGCTTCAAAAAGTTAAATCACAGTACTTATAAAATGTTTGGTACTGCAGCCGGATTGGTAGGCGGTATGTATCTTGGTGCTGAAATCTCAAACAAAATTAATGATCCGAAAGATAAAGTTCCGGATCGTAAAGTCACAATGAAAGATGCTATTGCAAATATTGATGATGCTTTTGGTGCGCTTGTAATTGCAAAATTCCCTGGAATTAAGCATCTTCATGTAGAAAAAGTTCTGCCTGTAATTTTTGCCTGGTGCGGTTACAGGGCCGGCGAAAGCAATTAATCTTCAACTGATTTTGCCGGCGTTTCGGATTGTTCTATTTTGATTTGCCCGTCTTTTTGGACAAAATTTACTTCTTTTGTTGTTTTTCGCTTGTTCAGCATCCTTTTGAGAGCAGGATCATCAGAGCGGATTTCTGCATTTTCCAACTCTTTCTTTTTCTTTTCTTTCTGTTCCTGAATGTCTTTTGTTTCGTCGATTTCCTGCTGTCTGAATATCTGCTGCTGCATTAGCTGCATATCATGACGATTAATACCCTGAAGCCCCTGAATGTCATTAATAGCAGAAGGCGGAAGCTCCGGGTATGCTAAAGCTGTGCCTGCAAAAATACTCATTGTAAGGATTAAGGTGCCGAGATTTTTCATACATCATTCTCCTTTATTTAATTTGGAATGTTACATTTGCAACAGAAGTAATTTTCTTTTCTATTGTAGAGGTGTCGCTTATGCCCATATCGGAAACATTTGTGGAGTCTACAGGAGTAATCTGGAATACCCCCATTCTTACAGACTGGATTTTTCCTGTTCTGTTATGTGTTGCTTTTAACATAGCATCTGCTCTCTGTTTGGCATCTTTGGTTGCTTCTTCAAGCATTTGAACTTTCATATCAGACAGTTTTGAGTAAAAGTATGCCGGCTGATATACATTTATATCTATTCCTTTATTAATCAGATTAGTAATATCTATTGAAATTTCTTTTATTTTCTGGACATCATTTGATGAAACTGTCAAAGGCTGGGAAAGATTATAGTAAGCAATTTCATTTGTTGTATTCCCGTTAGGCGTTTGTTTGTATGAATTGTATCCGCTGGAGGTTTTAATTTCAATCTCGTTTTCTTTTATGCCTTTGTCCAGAAGGTATTGTTTAACCTGCGGGAGCTGTTTATTTACAATTTCATAAGCAGAAGCTTTTGTTGCAGAGCGTGCTGAAATCTCAAATTCGAGCCTTCCGCTGTCTGAGGTCACTGTTTTATAAGAAGAACCTGTTACTGCAATTACATCTTTTGAAATTTGCGTTGTTGCAATTTTTGTTGCGCAAATAAGTCCGGCTGCTAACACAACAGACAATATCGTAATCTGGAATTTTTCTAATTTTTCAAACATATACTTCTCCTTATAAAAATACCTTCTAACCTTTTTAATAATTATAACATATATTTCAATTTTACAAAAGCCCTTATTAGTGTTATAATTATTAAATAAAAAAATATAAAGGAAATTATATGAGTAATTATGTTGAAAATGTTTTGGATGATGTTAAACTAAAAAATGCTTGCGAACCTGAGTTTATTCAGGCGGTTGATGAGGTGCTCTCAGCTCTTGAACCTGTAGTTGCAAAGAATGATGATTATGAAAAGTTTGCAATTCTTGAAAGAATGGTAGAACCTGAACGTTTGATAACATTTAGAGTTCCATGGGTTGATGATAACGGAAAAATCAGAGTAAACCGCGGATACAGAGTTCAGTTCAGCAGTCTGATAGGTCCTTATAAAGGAGGATTAAGATTTCATCCAAGCGTTAATCAAAGTATTATAAAGTTTTTGGGGTTTGAACAGGTATTTAAAAACGCGCTTACAGGGCTTCCTATCGGAGGCGGCAAGGGCGGAAGCGATTTTGACCCGAAAGGTAAATCTGATAATGAAGTTATGCGCTTCTGTCAGAGTTTTATGACAGAACTTCAAAGGCATATAGGGCAGGATGTTGATGTTCCTGCCGGTGACATTGGGGTTGGCGCCCGTGAAATCGGGTATCTTTTCGGACAGTATAAAAGGATAAAAGATGCTTACGAAGGCGGCGTTTTAACCGGAAAGAGCGTTGTTTACGGAGGCTCTCTTGCCCGCAAGGAAGCAACGGGTTACGGCTTGATTTACTTTATGAGAGAAATGCTGAAAGCTAACAGCATTAATTCTATGGCTGGCAAAACTGTTACTATATCAGGCTCCGGTAATGTTGCGATATATGCCTGTGAAAAAGCACAGCAGTTCGGTGCAAAAGTTGTTGCAATGAGTGATTCCTCAGGATGTATATATGATAAAGACGGAATTGATTTAGCGACTATTAAGAGGATTAAAGAAGTTGAGCGCGGAAGAATTAAGGATTATCTGCATACTAATCCGTTTGCTGAGTATATGGAAAGAACAGGTGAAAATTCTCCTATCTGGTCTATAAAAACTGATATTGCTCTGCCTTGTGCAACTCAAAATGAGTTGACGCTTGAAGATGCAAAGCTTCTTGTGAAAAACGGGGTCATAGCTGTCGGAGAAGGTGCTAATATGCCGACAAGCAAAGATGCTATAGAATACTTCCTTGCTAACAACGTTCTTCTTGCGCCTGCAAAAGCCGCAAATGCCGGAGGTGTTGCAACTTCTGCAATTGAAATGAGCCAGAATAGTATGAGATTTTATTATACTTTTGAGGAAGTTGATAAAAAACTTGAGAATATTATGAAAAATATTTTCCATTCCTGTAAGGCTGCTGCGGAAAAATATGAACTCGGGAATAATTATGTTGCCGGAGCTAATATTGCAGCGTTTACAAAACTCGCAGAAGCAATGATTGAACAGGGAGTTGTTTAATTATTACCGTTTGCAGGGACAGGCTTTTTTCTTGCAGCAGGCTTCGGGTTTGCCAAACAAAAGCCTCATCCCGCCCATACGGGTCTTTAATGTTTTTGCTACAGTGCAGGTTATATCATCAACATTGTTTGTGATTGAATTTACCTGATTCATTGTTTGTGTAAGATTACCGGTTGCACATTCGATGCTTTTTGTTATTTCTTTAATATTCTTTGTAGTTTCATTCAGGTTCTGAAGACTTTCTTCGGTCATATCCTGTTTTACTGATTTATTAATCTTTAATGTTGTCAGCCTCAGGTTTCTTGTAGTCAGTTCAAGATTTCTTGTTGTTTGATTTATATTACGCTGGTTTTCTTTAACTGTATTATTCAGGGTTTTGAATAAATCTCCAACATTCTGGGTTGTGTTGTTTAAAGTTTCAATGAATGCTGAAACGTTATCTACAATAATATCAAGAGTTCCATTTTCTGCCTGTTCGTTTATAAATGCTTCTACGCTTGCAGAAGTTTTTCCTTTAATGCGGTCGCCGTTTTTTAGCATTGTTTCAGACGGAAGCTGTGGATATACTATATCTATGTAATCAAATTTTTTTCTGTAGTTTTTAACACGGGCGGAAACATTTTTCGGAAGCTGTAAATCTGCTGGAAAAAACAAAAGATGAACTTCTGTTTTTGTATAATCATCGTGCGGCTGAACTTTTGTAACCTTTCCTATGTTAAATCCCTTATAAAAGACGCTCATATTCGGAGGAAGCGGCTCTGCATCGTCAAATTCTGCAATTACGCGAGTATATGACATATATCTGTACAGGTAATAGCCGCTGGGGATTACTATACCAAGAAAAAGAATAATTAAGAGTGCTGTTATGATAAAGCTTCTGAGTGAAAATTTGTTTTCCATAAAGAGAATTTATGATTATATGAAAAATAATACATTCTCTTATAAGGCTATTTGCTTAGTCAATAAAGCTTATTTCATATGCTCCGTTGTCGATACGGAATTTTAGTTTAATAACTTCTCCGCTGTAGCCTGCCGGAGGTGTTTTATAAACCGGCAGCCTCATAAGCATATAATATATCTGATCATTCAGGCTCTTATTATTTGACTGATATAGAAATCCTCTGTTAATGAGTTTGCCGTTTTGAGCCAGGCTGAATTTTACAGCACACTCTCCTGCTCCTGTAATCTTTACAAGGTCAAGTTTTGATAGAAGTGCAAGTCGTATACCGTTTTTATAGTTTTCAAATTCAGTTTTGCTCATAACAGGTCGTTGAGGTTTAGGGCTTGCCGGGAGTGTTGTTGCTGTGGCTTTTTTATTTTGGTTTATTGTTTGTTGCTGTTTGGGCTTTTGTGAGGATTGTTTTTTTGCCTGAGGCTCAGGTTTTGATTGGTTTTTAGGAGCAGTTACATTGTTTTTTGCCGGCTGTTGCGTGGTAGATTTTACTATCCTTAATGCCGGTGATTTTTTAGGCTCGGCAGCAGTTTGTTGAGCTGTTATTGGCGGGAGCGCTTTTGCCGTTTTATCATTCCATATTTTATCAATATCAGGGATATTCGCTTCCTGTTTTTCAAGTTTTGGCGGCGAACTTACCGGCTTGGACTTTTGTGCCGGAATTGTCCATGGTATAACTGCCAGAATAAGACAAAATACAAATATTATTATTGAAATAATCTGTCCTGCCGGTATTGCTGTATAAGAATGAGCCTGCATTTGTTCCGGAATTTCATTAAACATATTATTCCCGCAGTCGCAGTAATCAGGCTTTATTTTATATTCTGCATTACAGTCTGTACATCTGAACATTTTTACCTCAAATATTTTACACGTTCTACATCAGAATAATCTGAAGGCTTACTGTACTTATCAAATGTAGCAAGAACAAAACCTCCTGTCACGTTTGTAACAATACGTTTTGTTCCTTGCGGAAAGTTTAAAACAGGCTGCCCCTGATAACTTAGAAGCAACGGTTTAATTCTGCTTATTGCAAGTGAAGTGTATTCAGGATTTTCAGACCAGACTTTCAGATTTGAAATCTGACCGTATCTGTCAACTGTAAATGAAAATCTGAAGCGTGTTCCAAGAGGAGCATCAATTTTTACATCCTTCATAACTTTGTTTTGTAAATTACTTCGCCAGCGGTTCCAGACAATTAGTTCTTCCTGCTCTGTCAGTTCTCGCTGCTGTTGCTGTAACGGATTTTTATATTCCTTCTGTATATTGGCAGGCTTTTCTACGGGGGCAGGTTCTTTAATCTTTTCAACCGTTGTTTTTATTTCAGGGGGTTGCTGCCGGGTTATTATTTCTTTTATAGAGTTTGGAAGTTCTGGTTTTTCTGGTGTTTTAGTTTTTTCTTCTTCTTTTTTTACGGTTTTTAGAGTTTTTTCTGTCTTTTCAACTTTCTTTTCTCCGGATAATTTAAGGGTTTCTTGTTTTTGGGCAAGAGGCTTTATTTCTTTAACGTGGATTTCTTTCTCTTGAATTTCCGGTGTGTTTTGTGTAATTTCAACGGTCTTTGATGAAAACAAGACCTGTTTGTACAGCGATGGCTTTATTATTGCCGCTGTTATTGTTGAAATTATAAATGCTAATATTATTATTACTGATAATATTTTGTTCATTATTTATCCAGTTTTGACAAAAGTGAATCTGTTACATATATTTCATATTTTGTTCCGCTTAGAATATAAGTTTCTGCCAGAAGCAGTGCTGTAGGAACCAGTGCTGCAATGAGGCTTAAGAAAATCCCGTTAAAGTCGCCGCCTATTTCTGTCATAAAGTATGAAGTATTCATAGAAAATTCGATAAAAATAATTGCTATACCTATGATAAAAGACCGGATTTGTTCGGATTTAATCCTTCTTGTATTTTCCAGTCCGAAAATATCAGTGCCATGTGACAGATAATCCCTGTAGCCGTCAAGTTTTATGACATCTGACCCTGCAATTTTTTTTGCACTGACAAAGGCATTTACAAAAGAAAAGAATGCAAATATTATAAGCATTGTTGCCAGAATAAGAAAAACCGGTGAAAATCTTAAACCTGAAATCCGCACCCAACCGGCAGCTTCAGGAAAACACATGGCAAGAGTATTTGACACACCATATGCAAGAAACGGTGCTGTCAAAATTCCGATTATTATTTCCCCCGCCCCTTTTAGTTGAAGCATAAACGCTTTTTCTTTTATGTAGTTTATTTTTGCCTCACTCAGGCTGTTTACAAATCTTTCAATCCATAATTGGTAATCATTAAGAACAATCTCCAAATCTTCCCGGAATTCATATTTGTCAAGTTCTCCGGAAAGCTGATGCCCGCTGAATTTGAAATATCCGGCAGAGGCTGCAAGTGTTGCTGTGAGAAGTGTAAAAAACAGAGAAATTAAAATTGCAAAAATAATTCTGCCATGAGGGTTCATATAATAAATCATATTTATTGCATAAAATGCTGTAAGAAAGATACAGGATATAAAAATCATAAAATTATATGCTAATTTAGAAATTTTACCGGTTTCTCTGTTCTGAAGCATTAAAAATATTCCCTGTTTCAGGGTGAGAGCTATTCCATAAACAACAACTGAAAATAGTCCTAAAACCTTTATATTAGTCGGCATATGGAGAAAATTCCCGCTTTCTGTTACCGGAAGCCCCATAAGATAGTTTGTTATCCCGAAGGCAGTGATAATTGAGGATATAAAAAGTGCAGTATTGATGATTACTGATGATTTGAAATTTGATGAAAGGCGTTTTGTTATATCATTAATTGCAAATGCAATCTGTTTTATTATTGCAACCCGTTCTTTTTCGATGGCTGTTTTTTGATTTTCAAGTTTTGTCTTTACCGGAGAAGTTTGTACGTGTGCTGTATTTTCAAGTTCTTTTTCTGCGGATAGCTTTATGCTTATAAATTCACTGCTATCTTTTATAAGAAGTTTACAGAGCTTGTCAAATGTGAGTTTTCCGCTCAAAGGCTTCCCCTTAAATAATATTTGTCCGGTATTAAAATTGTTCAAAACTGTAAATTTGCCGCTGCCGGCATCATATTCGACCGTAAGCATATATTCAAAGCCCAAGTCAAGAGGAAAATCAAACTGTTCGTTTCCGCCTATTGTTATAAAATCTCTGTTTGTAAATTTTTTCTCTTCTTTGCTTGTTGTAATTATAAGATACATAATTGCTTCCCTTTAATACGGCTGGACTGTCATTGGTTCTGATAGCATAATTTGAAGGCTTGTGCCTTCAGGAACCATAATTTCTTCACCTTTAGAGGCTACCGCTGACACTGCTCCTACTGTTCCTCCTATTGTGGCTCCTCTTATAAGCGCGTTTTTCGGATCTGCTCCAAATATCATTGATACTGCTGCTATTGCAACTCCGCTTAAGATTCCGCCAAGCACTCTTTTTGTTATTTTGGCAGGTCTTGAGCTGTCGCCTACAATATAGACCTTATTGGTTGAAAGCGGTATAAGTCGTCCGTCGGGTGTCATCAGTCTGTTAAAATTAATTCCTATTTTACCGTTTCGCATTGCAAAAGATGCCTTGTTTGCGTCAACTACATTACCGCTGAGAATACTCCCTTCCGGCGCAATTACAGTTCCGTTTACAATCCAGTCAGAAATAAGCTGTGCACTTACATTATCGTTATTTGAAATACTTTCAGAACTAATTGAAGAGTTTAGCATTGCATAGAATTGTGTTCCTGCTTCTATGTATACAACTCCGCCATTTAGCGGTGTCTGTGTTATTTCAGGGAATGTAAACTCTTTTTGTACAGGCTTAATTTGCTGAGGCGGCAGAATTAAATTTTTTCTGTCAAACTCTTCCTGTGCTTCGTCACTGAAATCATAGATAATGTCTTCTTCCTGCTGAGGTGTATCATTTTTTTCATACATATGAAGGCTGTCAGCCGCAAAGGTAAAATTCCAGCTGAATGTAAAACATATAAACACTGTAAGCAGTTTTTTCAGGTTCATTATAATATATTATACTTATACTGACTGTATTTGTAAATGCAGATTTGCAATTGTAAAGGAAAAAATATATAATGATTTAAAATGAGTGTTAAAGTTAAAAGTATTTTAATTGTTTTACTGGTTTTTGCTGCCTTACAGCGTAGTTATGCCGCTTCACGCTATAATGTGTATACGCCGACTGTATACAAACAAGGAAACCTTATTCAGGCACCATTGAAAGTAGAAGGAAATGTTATTGAACTTGTTGTAGATTATTCAGGCAGTATGGAGGTCTGGATTAATCTTGCAAAATCTATGCTTGTAAGTATTCTTCCAAAGATTACTGAACAGACAAATGTTGCATTAAGAGTTTTCGGACAGGGAAACCAGAATTCATTTGGAATGTTTAACGGATGTAAGGCTACAACTCTTGTAAGCCGGGCAAAACCAATGAATACGGACGGTATTATCAGCGGGTTAAGCAGTACTGTTATCGGCGGCTCAACCCCGCTTACTTATGCTCTTCAGCAGACTGTTTATAAAGATTTTGCTTCTCTTAATGCCGGAGTTGGGAAAAAAATTGTTCTTGTCACTGATGGCGGAGAAACCTGCGGCGGCAGTCCATGTGAATTTGTCAGAAATCTTGTAAAATACAGAAAAGATATTATTATTGATGTTGTTATGGTAAACGGGTCTAATAAACTCCGCTGTCTTGCAGATGAAACCGGAGGTAAGTATTATAATACATTAAATTCTGTTGATTTTAACAATGCTTTGAATAAAACCTTTGGGGCGGAACCTCAACCCCAAAATCCGGGCTCAAAGCAGAATAGTGAAGTCCATTATCAGTTCATAAATTAAACATAAAAAAAGGAAGTAAATATTTATTTACTTCCTTTTTTTTATTTAGGGCTAATTATTATTTGTGGCTGTTTGTTTTGATTACTCTGCCTTCTGTTGAATTTACAGAACCTTTTATGTTCATATTTTGTTCTGCTGTGTTCCAGATTGCAACGTTGCCTTTGTTTTGGATTTTTCCGGTTTCAGTTACATTTAGAGCTGTGCCATGGTTTGTGATGTAGAGTTTGTCAGCATTGTTTGTTACTGTACCGCTGATGTTCATTTCACCATTGTCATTCTGGATAACTGCATTGCCGGTTTCGTTTTCGATAGCACCTGCGATGTTAGTACCGCCTTCTCCGGTGCTCCAGATTTTTAAGATACCGTTGCCGTCAATTTTACCGTTAACGTTGAGGGCATTACCTCTGCTGGTTACATTCAGTTTACCGTTGTTATTTGTAACTGTTCCGTTGATTGTCATATCGCCGGTCATATTTGTAAGGATTGCATTACCGTTATTAGTTATTGTGCCGTCGATTGTCAATCCGTTAGCTCCTGTATTTAACATTGACATTGAGCCTTGATTATTAATGTCAGCAGTTTCTTCAACTGTAATACCATCTTTGCTTGAGATAGTTAATTTGTTATCAGTACCTGTGTATTTTCCTTTAATTGTAAGATTTCCTTTGTTGTTTGTAATAGTTGTTGAACCTGTTGATTCAGTTGTACCATCAAGAACAAATCCTTCAGTACCGTTATTTAACATTGATAATGTGCCGTTATTTTTGATGCTGCCTGATGCGTTTAACTGTGTTCCGTTGTTTTGAACTCTGAGGCTGCCTTCATTTTCAACATTTCCTGTCATATCAAGTGAGCCTTTGTCATTTTTGATTAAAGCATCGCCTTTGTTTGTAACTGTACCTGCAATTTCGGTACCTTCAGAACCTTTATTCCAGAGGTTTAATGTTTCACTGTTGTTGAGAACACCTGTTTCTGTAACAGTTAATTTAGTTCCCTGGTTGGTAATGCTTGTTTTAGCTGCAACATCATCATTAAGTTTTTCTGTATTTACAGTGCCGCTGATTTTTAATTCGCCGGCTTTGTTTGTAATTATTGCAGAGCCGTTGTTGTCTACAGTGCCGGCTATTGTTAAGCCCTTATCACCTTTGTTTAACATTGTAAGGCTGTTTGTGTTGCTAATAGTTCCATTTTTTGTAACTGTTAAGCCATTGTTTGCTGTAATTGCAGCTTTACCATTGTTAGCGATGATGCCGTTTACTTCAACTGCGCCTTTCTGGTTGTTAACAGTTAAGCTTGATGATGTTTGAGCATTTTCAAATGTGCCGTTTAAAGCTATGTCGCCGTTACCGGTATTAACGATTTGGAATTCTCCGTTGTTTTTAACTGCTCCGTTTGTTTCAAGACCATATTTAGATGTAATTGTAGTTTTACCATTGTTTGTATATTCCGGAGCTTCTTTAGTATAAGTACCAAATTCAAGTTTTCCGTTTTGGTTAGAGATTAATACTTCACCGTCATTGTGGGTTTTTCCTGCAAACTGCATTCCGCCTTTACCGGTGTTATAAATGATAACGTTGCCGCCTTTAGTGAAGTTTTCACCGCCGTTAACAAGTGTATTTGTTTCAGCAAATTTCATTGCGTTACCTTTATTTGTAAGTCTTAATTCATTTTCGCCATTGTAAATCTGGGCATCAATTGTCATATCGCCTTTATCGTTCTGGATTACAGCATTGCCGTTGTTAACGATTTGACCTTTAACATCAGTTCCGCCTTCACCTGTGCTCCAAACTTTTAGAGAGTCTGCGTTGCTGATTCTTGCGTCAGAAGTAATTTTTAAAGCATCGCCTTTGTTTGTAAGGTTAACTTTACCTTTCTGGTTGTTAACATTACCTGAAACATAGAAGTTGCCTTTAGTGTTTGTAATAACGGTGTTGCCTTCAGCATTAACAAGTTCACCGTCAAAGGTTAAACCTTCATCACCTGTATTTTGGATACCTAGGTAACCTGTATTTGTTAATTCACTGCCGTCAGCAATTTTTAAAGAAGTGCCGTTGTTGATGAGGTTTAATGTATCAACGTTAGCGATGTCGCCGCTGATTTCCATTTTACCATTATAGTTTTGGATAACTGCTTTTGAATTATTTTCAACATTACCTGCAACTTTAATACCGTTGGCACCTTTATTCCATATTCTCATAGAACCATTGTTTTTGATATTTGAGTTTGTATCAAGGTTTAAACCTGTACCGTTGCTTATAACATCAATGTCAGCATTTTCAGCGTTTGCAATTGTTCCGTTAACTCTGAATTCGCCTTTATCGTTTTGGATTACAGCAGAACCGTTGTTAGCGATTGTGCCTGTAATATTTGTTCCGTTAGCACCTGTGTTCCAAACTTTTAAAGTATTATCGTTATTGATAGTACCGCTGATGTTTAAAGAACCGCTTTTATTTGTAATGTTTGTTTTGCCGTTTTTGCTTGCGATTGTACCTGCAATATTTGCGTTACCTTTGTTGTTAGTGATAACAATGTTTTTGTCTGTATTAATTGAACCGTCTAAAGTAAGACCTTTTGAGCCTGAGTTGAGGATTGACAGGTCACCTTTGTTTTCAATCTTACCGGTTGTAGTGAGGTGAAGATTTTCACCGTAGTTTGAAACTGTAACTTTGTTATCACCTTTGATTTGTCCGCTGATTTCTAAAGCTCCGTTATTGTTAACGAGTAAAGTGTCACCTTTGTTTTCAACAGTACCTGCGATTTTTAAACCATCAGCACCTTTGTTGCCGATATTTACTTTGCCGTTTTCTGCAAAGTTTTTGATTGTACCGTTAATTTGGGTTCCGCCTTTATCAGAATATGAAGTGATAACAATTTTTCCGTCTTTTGCAGAAAGTGAGCTTGCACTTGATACTGAAGTATTTACCAGGTTGTTGAATAATACATCAGCCTGAGAGTTTGTTTTAATTACATCATTATTTTTGATACCTGCAATAAGTCCTGCATTAGCACCGATAATTACATTTTTACCTGAAAGCTCAGCGCCTTCTCTTGTGATAACTTTACCGTTAATAGTTACATCGGCATTGTTTTGGTCTAATTTATAATAGCCGAGGGTTGGTGCTTCTTTGAATTTGTTATAATCATTCTGTGTAGGTGTTAAAACTGAAAGTGAACCAACATTGATTACACCTGAAGCGCCAACTACCAATCCTTTTGGAGAAATGAAAATTGCTTGTCCGTTGTAGAACTTGCCATCTCTCATTGAGTTAACAATACCGTTTATGTTTACCTGGTTATCAACTAAGTTTACGAATTTTGATACGTTTTCTGCACCATATTTAAATATTAAGTTAGCGATGTCGCCTTCTGATAAGTTAAAGTTCTCATATTGTCTGAAACCTACACCATTATGCTGATCTGTAGGGTTGATATTGTAAATCCCATTGTTCCCTGTTACACCCGTAATGTCTGTAGCTTTTGCTTGAAGGGATTGTGTAGCTAATAAGCATACTGCTAAAAGCGATACAGCCAATCTGCCTTTGTTAATTCTGTTTTGTTTCATGATGTTATCTTTCCTCATAATTTTGCCCCATATCCTTATAAAACATTTAAACATAAAAATAATTGCTATAATATGAATGAATGTTACAAAAAATTAAGTAAAGCTTTTTATAAGGAGGGCATTATATTTTTAAGGCTCTGAGAGAGTTTGCTATTGCAAGGACTGCAACACCTACATCTGCAAAAACAGCGCCCCACATTGTTACAAGTCCAAATGCCCCGAGGATTAGGAACAAAACTTTTATCCCGATTGCGAAAGTAATATTTTCTTTTACTAAAAACATTGTTTTCTGTGAAATTTTTATAGCCTCAGCTATTTTAGACGGTTTGTCATCCATAATAACAATGTCTGCCGCTTCGATTGCTGCGTCTGAACCCATTGCCCCCATTGCTATACCTGCATCAGCTCTGGTTAAAACAGGGGCATCATTTATTCCGTCACCCGCAAAGATTACACTATGATTTTTTGATTTATGTTGGATTATTTCTTCAAGTTTTTCTACTTTTTGGGCAGGCAAAAGTTGTGCGTAAATCCTGTCAATTCCTAACTCGTTCCCTGCGGCTTCGGCAGCAGCTCTATTGTCGCCTGTAAGCATAACAACTTGTTTCGCCAGTTTTTTTAACTGTTTTACAGCCAGTTTAGCATCTTCTTTTATTTCATCGGAAATTATTATGCAGCCTTTATATTTGCTGTTAACTGCTATATAAATGATTGTACCCGCATTGTTTTGAGCCTCAAAAGCTACTCCTGCATCTTTTAAAAATCTGCTGTTTCCTGCAAGTACTTCATCATCGCCGATAATTGCCTTAACCCCTTTTCCGGCAGTTTCTTTAACGTCTTTTATAACGGTTCGGTCTATTTCCTTTCCGTAAGCTTCTTTTATTGAAATTGCAGCCGGATGATTTGAGTAAATTTCTGCGTAAGCACAGATTTTTAGTAATTCACTTTCTTCAAGCCCTTCCGGTTTTATTGCTGTTACCTTAAAGACTCCTTTTGTTAATGTTCCGGTTTTATCAAAAATAACTGTGTCCGGTCTTGACATAGTTTCTATAAAAGAACTTCCTTTTATTAAAATCCCTTTCTTTGAAGCTCCGCCAATTCCTGCAAAAAATCCTAAAGGAACTGATATTACAAGCGCACAAGGGCAGGAAATAACCAGAAATGTCAATGCTCTTGAAAGCCAATCGGTAAACAGCGCCCCTTTTATAATTAACGGTGGAATTATGGCAAGCAGCAATGCTGCAATTACTACGAAAGGCGTGTAATATCTTGCAAATTTTGTTATGAAATTTTCAGTTTTTGCCTTTTTTTCAGCCGCACTTTCAACCAGTTCAAGTATTTTGGCTGCGGTTGATTCTCCAAATTCTTTTTCTGTTCTGATTTTTAAAACTCCGTCAAGATTAATGCAGCCGCTGATTGCTGAACTTCCGGCATATACTTTACGAGGAACTGATTCGCCTGTCAGAGCGGATGTATCAAGAACAGCTTCCCCTTCAATTATGATTCCGTCAAGAGGTATTTTCTCGCCTGTCTTGACTGTTATAATGCTCCCTGGATGAACATCTGCCGGGGAAACTTTAACCAGGCTGCCATCTTTTTCTATGTTTGCGTAATCCGGTCTGATGTCCATAAGTTCAGTAATTGATTTTCGTGATTTATCCACTGCATAATCCTGAAACATTTCCCCGATTTGATATAATATCATTACCATAACTGCTTCCGGGTATTCTTTTAGTGCTATTGCCCCTATTGTTGCAATTCCCATAAGGAAGTTTTCATCAAATACTTCACCCCTAAATATGTTTTTGGCAGCTCTATACAGCACATCCCACCCGCAAATTGCGTAAGCTGTTAAAAATACTGCAAACCTGAAATTCTCCGGAGTTAAAAACCCTGCTATAAATATAATAAGAGCAAAGATTACCCTGATGAGAGTATTCCTGTTACCGGTATGATGATGTTCATGTCCGCAGTGAGTGCAGTTTCCGCTATGATTGTGATGATGTGAGTGAGCCATATAACTCCTTTCTGTTTGAAATGATTGAATAACTATTCAACTGTATATTAGTATTATAATTGAATAATTATTCAATTGTCAAGTCTAATAATAAAAATCTTTACAATATATTGACAATTGAACAACTATTAAACTATAATAAGGTTATGAGTGAAATTGTTACTAAATTAAAACCTTTACTTCCTGATACTACACTGTTATATGAATTATCAGATTTTTTCAAGATAATGGGCGATGGTACAAGAATACAACTTTTATGGGCTCTTGAGGAAAGTGAAATGTGTGTTAATGATTTAGCTTCACTTTTAAATATGACAAAATCTGCTGTGTCCCACCAGCTTAAGGTTTTACGGGTTGCTAAACTGGTTAAAGCCCAGAAGAAAGGCAAAAATGTTTATTATTCACTAAGTGATAACCATGTAAAGACTATTTTCCAGATGGCTCTTGAACATATATGTGAATAATTATTCTGTATATTTTTTGTATTTAAATTTATCTTCCGGAGTAATCGGACGTATTACTTTGCAAGGATTTCCTGCGGCAATAACATTCGATGGAATATCTTTTGTGACAACGCTGCCGGCTCCGATAATGGAATTATCCCCTATGGTAACCCCGGGCATAACGCATACGTGCCCGCCAATCCAGACATTGTTACCTACTGTTATAGGGAAACCGTATTCAAGACCTGATATTCTGTCTTCCACATCTATTGCGTGTCCTGCTGTATAAAATCCGCAAAACGGTGCTATAAATACATTATCTCCAAATTTAACCTTCGCACAATCTAGAATTACTGAATTGTGATTCATATAAAAGTTTTCGCCGATTTCTATATTATATCCGTAATCGCAGTAAAACGGCTGTTCTATCCAGTAGTCTTTACCGGTTTTTCCTATTATTTTTTTTAGCAGGTTTTTTCTCTTATCTGTTTCAGCAGGGGAAAGCTGATTATATTCATGGCATAGGGTTTTTACTTTAAGCCTGTCTTCTGCAAGCTCCTTTGCCTCAAATGGATTGTAAAGATACCCGGCAAGCATTTTTTCTTTTTCATTCATTTGAAAATCTCCTTATATAAAAGTTCTTTTATTATAATTAATCCCTTTTACTATCTCAATATGTAAATAAATGTAACAATTGCTACTGATGTAGTTTTTGGCAAAAAGATATTTTTTCTGTCAATTTTATGCAAAATTAATTAAAAACCTCTAAATTTAGAAAATAAATAAGCCAATTATGCGCAAAAATTTTACTATAACTGTAGTAAATTCTCTAATAAGGTAGTTTTTCTAAAGATTGTGAGGGGATTGACGGATTTTAAAAAATAGTGTAGTCTATACACAATTAAAATTAATTAGTCTGTAAAGGGTTATATTTTGCAAAGATTAGAAACTCAAAAGAAACATTTTATCAGTTCGTTAAACAAGATTAGCTTACTCGTGATGCTAGTGTTGCGAGTGATGTTTAGTTTCCGGTTTGCAAGGTGTAATTTATAATAAGTGTTGTTCATACTATTAATTTTTAGAGCCTGCAGATCATTAAAAGGAGAAATGCAGGCTCTTTTTTATTGCCGGCAAGGGAAAGGAGGCCGAATGAAAATTTTACCGTTACAAACGTTTAACCCGTATCACCAAAACAGTCAGCAGCAGAATGCTTATATTCAGAAAAGTCATGTTAAAAAATCTGCCCCCCCCCCCTTAATGTATAATACGATGGTTCTAAGGGATACGGGGTATAATAGTTTACTTCTCAACAAAAATAATCCGGTATTTAGGGGAGCTCTTGAAAAATCAGCACTTTCTCTAGCAAAGCAAATTCCGCTTGAGGACAGGCTTGCTGATGCTTTTTCTTTTATGAAACATGGTGACCTGATTATTACAGGCAAAAATATAAAAGATTCCCAAAAAGCTATGATGGAATCTCTGGGAAAACTAAAGAATGTAATAAAAAGAGCCTTCTTTATTGAAGATGATAACTTCAATGGCACATTAGGATTTACTAAAAATGCTCTCAATGAAACAGAGGTTATTAACGCTAATCCTGGGAGGTTATTTCTCACTACTGACGGTAAAGAATATTATCTAGACGCTCATGACAGTTATTATGTTATAAACGGTGACTCTTTAAAATATAACGGTAGTATTTTAAATATAAAACAAAAACCAAAGACTAATTTGAGTATGCACAGGCATATTTATGCAAAGGCCTTTGATTTTCAAAAAGAAGCCGATGAAATGATTGAAAAACAGAATAAAAAATCTCTGATGCAAATATTCCAGGAGAAGAAGCCTGCACATAAAGTAATGTTTAGTGATGTTGCCGGACAGGATGAAATTGTAAATGAATTGAAAGAAAGCATCTTATATCCGTTAAGAATGCCGCGTGCTTATGAGAATATGGATTTAACTCATGGCTTTATACTGACAGGACCTCCCGGAACCGGAAAAACTTACATTGCAAATGCTTTAAGAAACGAAGCAGGAATGAAGGGAAGATACTTAAACGGACTTGAACTTGAGTCAAAGTGGGTTGGCGAATCTGAAAAGGGTTGGAGAGATTTGTTTGATGAAGCTGTATCCAATCAGCCGTATCTTATATTTATTGATGAGTTTGATGCTGTTGCCCGTGCCAGAGGAGGTTCTGACCAATTCGGAGATAAAGTTGTAAACCAAATTTTAACTTTAATGACTGATATTGATGACAACAAACATGATGTATTTGTTCTCGCCGCAACAAATCATTTTGATGCTCTGGATCCTGCCATTATAAGATCCGGCAGATTTGGCAAGCATCTTCAATTTAAGTTACCTGATTTAGATGCAACCAGAAAGATTTTTGATATTCATTCAAGAAATAAACCTTTAAGTGAAGATTTGTCAAAGGATGCTATAACTCAAAAAATGTTTGATCTTAAAGCTTCCGGTGCAGATATAAAACGTCTTATCAGTGACGCATACCTGAAAGGCTACAGACGTGCAGGTATTTTGGAAAAACTTGATAAAAATGCTCTCTCTGATGCAGATCTTGATAATTTTAGAATTTTAGATGAAGATTTTGACAGTGCAATACAAGCTTTTGCCGAAGGACGTACTAAACGGAAACCTATAGGCTTTAACCAGAAGTAGAAACTTTAAAATACAGAGAACTAAAAATTCTCTGTATTTTTATATTCAGCCTTAAATTTAGATTTTGCGTGTTCTCCGTTACAGAAGGGCTTGTTTCCTGATTTGCCGCATCTGCATAATGTCTGGCGGTTTCTTATTTCGTAACTTTTTCCATCTTCGCTTTCTATACGTATCCCGCCTCTCAACCATATCGGACCGCTGATTTTTAATCCGGAATCTTCCAGAAGTGATATTGTTTTTTCATATTCTTTTTCAATAGGGTTTCCTTCCTTATCAAGAATAACAAGTCGTCCAGAAGGGCATAGTTCTGCTTCTTTTATTGCCATTTCATCGTCTTCTTTTTCTCCGGAGCGTATTAAGTTCCATATAGTTCCTTTAGCATCGCAAAACCTTGCAAACGCGCACAATTCTGTGTTATCTGACAATATAAAATCTGCTCCTCCAAATGTCATTGATGTATTAGATGCTGGCTCAAATGTTGCGGTTTCAGTTCCATTAAAATTAATATCTGCGTGAGTGCCGTCACAAAACGGTACATTTTTGGACTGTCCGCATCTGCAAAGTGCAGCCGGCTCGGAAGCACTTTCAAAAACTTTTCCGTCTGTATAACCGCAGCACACTCCGTTTTTATCTGTTAATATAATTTTTTCTGAAATTTTTTTTAGTCCGTAAACCAAATATGGTCCGTCTTTTGTTACTTTTATATAAATTTCTTTTTGTTCCATTTAAGACCCTCTTATCAATAAATGATAAAATTTTTATATATAAATTCCTATTGGAAAATTGATTAGTTATTTTATAACCGTTGAGAATGTTTAGGTGAAAACGCTGTCTTGCAGCGCTTTTTGTCATCGTTTAAACTGTGAATGTTTAGATATAAATATAAAAAGGAGTTTTGATGTCACAAATCAATATTTTTAAAGAAGCAGAAAAAGCCGCAAAACTTTTGAAGTTAAAGGCTGTTAACGGTAATCTGTCAAATCAGGCAGTTCAAAAACTTTCAAAACTGAAAGAATATCTTATAGATAAATATGACAGTATTTCACGTGATAAGAACATTATATCCCAAGAACTAATAAAGAATATTTCGGATGTTGAAAATTCTGTATACAGATATGAAACATTAAAAAAAGCTGGATTAGCCAAAAATAGTAATCCTGAAAAGGGAAGAATTTTAAATTCAGCAGATAATATTCTGAATTACAGCAGTAATCTTTCATCAGATCCTGTGCTGCTTGAAGGTGCTGTGAGCAACGCAAAGTATGTATGGCATTCCTCAGATGGCTGCTGTGATGCCTGTAAGGCTCTGGATGGAGCTGAATACGTTCTTAAGGAAGATATTCCGCAAAAACCTCATCCAAACTGTAAGTGCACCGTAGAAATGATTAAGGATGATGCAAATGAACCTTGTAACTGTCATTCATTATATGAACGAATTGATAATATATCTAGTAATGTTGAAACTGTTATACCAGACTTAGAAGATATAAAAAATACCGTAAATGAGCTTCTTGTAATATGTGCAAATATGCCGGCTGCATCTATCGGCTACCAGATACTCGACGAAATTAATATAGCGGAAGAAGCCTTTCATGATTTTCAGCGTAATAAGTCTGAAATGATTGCCTGGAAAGGTTTTGATAAATATTATCACGCAAAAGCTAACTGTGAAGCCTCACGCAGAGGGCTGAGCGGCGAAGCTGTAGCCTATCTTGCAAGCATAGGTAAAGAAATAGTTGATATTTATACAAAGACTAAATCTAAAAAACTTACATTTATAGAAGCAATTAAAGACTCTATAGAAGACTTACAGGCTGATTTTTACGGTATTGAACAGAGCCGTAATGAAGGCAGTTGTGGTATAAATGTTGAAAATGTCGGAAATATTATTAATAAATTTGAGTGAAAATATTTTATAATAATTGGTATGAACACC